>JGI20154J14316_10003133_pt1 | contig 13418 bp, 12 predicted proteins | sample COG_04_FD_14316 | JGI IMG/M metagenome (IMG submission 14316) | reverse complement strand
CTCATGCAGTGGCTGGAGCCCACGGAGCGGTACAAAACACGGGGGGAGATTACGGCGATGAAGGAGCGTGCGGGGGTGGCACGCGTGCCCAAGCGCAAAGCGCGTGTCTCAGGGAAGACCAAGGCAGTCGCGGTGGAGGTCGCGGAAATAGCCGGAAAAAGCGGTGGAAAGCGGCAGTGTGTGGAAGAGACGGATCTGGAACTGGGCGCCGCACTTGCGCGCGTTCGTCGCGCCCTCGCCGCCGCGCAGGGGCAAGACCACATGCGCATTTGCGCGGCACTGTTCGCAGCACAGTGATAATTCCTAATTTCGTATCAACCTAACTCAATTATTTTGATCCGCCTCGCCGCCATGGTGCTCCGTCTCGCCCCGGAGAGATGGGTCACATTGAAAATTCTCCTTTTTTCCACGCCGCCAAATTCCACCACTTTCCAGAACCATCCAGAACCATCCAGGTCCCCGCGCGATTTCTTTTCGATCCTCCTCTTCTCTCAACAATGTCGACTTCTGATGTGGCTGCTATCCCTGACAAAGTCACTATGCCCGACGACGATGATGATGATGATGATGTGTTTCGGACACCCATGAGTGGGGAGTTGCCTCCCCCTCCCTCGCTTGCGCGCGGTGCTACACCCACCAAAGCGGAAGCGGCGGCAATGCGCGCCCAGTGCGAACAGGCGACGGCGATGCGCGCCCAGTGCGAGAAGACGGTAAAGCATGTAAAGAAGAAGACAAAGACGGCGAGGAAGACAAAGGCTACTGCGACTGCGGGAAGTGACGCACCGACCCCCCCGCCTGCAAAAAAGGTACGGAAGCCTGTGGTGCGCAAGCCCCGGGCTCCCCGCAAGCGGAAGCCGCCGAACGCGACCAAGTCAAGCGCGTCTTCCGCATCGTCGTCCTCCTCTCCTGCGCTGGCCACATCGTTTGCGAATTTGGTGACAAGTTTGTGTACTGTGGACCGCGCCAAATTGACGCGGACACTACTGGGCCACGTGGTGGCGTTTGGGAGGGCGACAACCTCCGATTTCGATGTGGCGGAGTTGGGGTCCAAAATGGGTCGAGCCTTGGTGAATGGCAGCCCGTTTGAGGGATTGAAAGAAGTTATGCTTCTGATCAATGGATTGCACCCCACGACTGCGGGAGGGGATGCAATGGCGATGCACCGCGCTATGGTGGGCGCGAGCAAAAAGGCACTACATGCGAAGGTGATTCAATTCCGAGATGAACTCGGTGCGCTGATGCCCATGGAGCCCGCCGCCGAGTCTGTGGAGGAGGAAGCATCCAGTGGCGCAAATTCAGAGACAGAGTGAACGTCATAAATCTTATATTGTGTGTGTCCTTTCAATTTCGTTTGATTTAAAATATACCATTCCACAATTCCTGTGAAAACGTGTTTGTCATTTTTTATTGTGGTCCATTTTGAGTGGCTTGACTCACGATGGATAGTGCACCACCACCACCACCTGTTCCATTGAATCCGGCGGTTCCGCCACCATCTCGCAAGCGCAGAGCGCAAATGATGACTACCACCCCTCAAGTTGTTGCAAACATCAAGACATTAGAACCAGACCTCCACCAACACTTGTTGGCTGGCTATACAGCATTTGTTGAGAGTATCAGTGCATTGCCCGCGGACCGGCTGTCACCCACACTCATCAACTATCTCCTAGTGTTTGGGACGACTGCGGGCGCCCAGCCGGAGGAAGTGGGTACACCGCTTGGAAAAGCATTGATTGCCAATGCCCCGCTCGCCACCCTCAAAGCGCTGCTCGGAGTGCTGCGCGTTCTCCCGGGCCGCACCTCGATTGGACGTGTCCGGGCGGATCCCGCAGTCCCGCGCACCTATGATATTCGTAAAATGCGCTCGACAAGCCTTGGGTATCTCCGGGCGGCACAGCAAGCAGTGCTGATGGCTGCGAAAGAGGAGGTGAAGAAACGGTTGGACACACTGATCACCCCGGAGAGCGCAACTGGTTTAGTGCTCAATCATTTTGGGACACCCTCCTCGGACGAGGAGGATGCGGGTGCGGATGCGGATGCGGGTGCGGATGCGGATGCGGATGCGGGCGCGGATGTGGGCGACGAGGATGCCGAGGCTGTGAAGAAGGATTGATGCGTTTTACAGGTCTTTTATTTTGATAATTGACACATGATACAGATGCTTTTTCCGGGGTCCATGCAAACTGTGTTTTTGATTTTGTCTTCTTTTTTTGCTCCGGGCATTTGGAACCACGCAGGTCCCCATGTCTGCCACAACAACACCATTGCACAGTTTTCTACCTGTGGCGGTATTCATTGCGCGCTTGCTGAATGCGGTGGATAGCCACACTCGGGCATTACTTGTCGTCGTGTTGCATCGCTTTTCAAAACATACGGGTGACACGTTCATACAGGATCCCCGTCACGCAGGCGACTCCACAAACAGCACGATTGAATTATTTCAGCGCCTGTACCCATATGCACTGCGGCTGGCGCTGCGAGGATTTTTGACGGTCGTTCTGGAAGGGTTGCATGGACCTCTATTTGATTCATCCTCATCCTATGCACACACCGTGCGCGATCTGTTGGACACCTATATTGATTTGGCGACCCACGACACGCGCGCCGAGACACAATTGAAATTGGACCCACCGCGTGACGCCAAATTTGGGTGTGTGAAAATATGGGCGATGGTCTCGAAACTGCCAACATGGTTCAAATTCACAAACCGCAGCCTTCCGGCGGAGAGTGACCATGATGCTGTCCACATCCAAAACCCAATTTCCTGGAATGTTGGTGGTGTGGAGAAGTTCATCGCCTTTTCAGCAATCTTTTTGAATCCCAGGTTTGCGACGGGAAAAAGCCGCCACTCCATGACCACCACGGCATTTCAGCTCAACAGTACTGAATTGGCGTATTTTCCAAAGAACGTCCAGTGCCTGTTGCGAGCCAAAAATGCCTTTCGCATGACCAAAATTGTGCCGCCATGCCCAAAGGGTCGCATTGCAATGATCGACAGTCAATTCGCCCATGTGATGTTTCCAACTTATTGTGGCGGGAACAAAAAATCGGGGGATGTGGTGAATCCATTTGGAACAGTCAAAGGCTATTATTTGAAGCGGCACCAACATGCGCGCTGTGCACGTCAAAAACGTCAACGCAATTCGGGGGCGAAGACCACGTCTTCCTCCGCGGCACCGACACCGACCGTGCCGGACAAAACCATCCCAGTTGGCAAGCGAATGTGTGGAGCAAATCCTCTCCCAGTTGCAGAGGCGACTTCACTCACTCCCACCGATCCAGTGGATCCATTTTTACCAGTGGCAATCGCCCAGGTCCAAATCCTCCCAAAGTAACTAACCTGTCTATACGAAGCGTTTTTGATTTCGATTTGAAAGACACTCCCCTAACCTTACACTACACTCATATAGTCCACATCCGTCAATGCGTCTGTGTCTGTGTTTTCCAATCCACTCAAATATTGATAATGTAAATTGTCTTGCTGATTTGACCAATCTTCTATTTCCGCATGGTTCTTCATTTGCATCTGCGTGTGTGCAATGCCCATGTTTGGGATGCTTGGAGGCAACACATCCCCCACTTTCGCCACTCGGACACGGTGTTCGGATTGGGATTGATCCATACCAAATAACCGACCACGCGCATCAGTGACTCGCAGCCAGAGCCTCTGAACGAAAACAGGCGTCAACGCGCGACACTGGGTTTGCGAAAGATCAAATAACACATGATGCGGTAGTTGTGTAGGAGTGTCAGACACCTTCGCCTCGCGCTTCATCCATGTTTGTGCAGCACTCTCCGACCATCCGAAAAGACTCGCCACCTGGGCTAATTCCGTTTGCTCCACAAAAATGTAGCCGCCGCGATAGACACATGTCGCATCACAGCCCCAGATCCCAAACAGGTTCAACTTTGACAAGCTAGTGAGTGTCATCTTGCAAACACCCCCGAATATAGTTGTGTTGTCCTTTTGAGCAAGTCCAACAATGTGTTTTAGTTGTATAATATCAGATCTGTGGGTTGTGCGCTGCGCGCGTTAATATTGGTCGAAACCTGTACACAGATGTATGATCCTTGATAAGAAACGCGTTGCATGCAGTCTTCAATGAAGGCAGAGGAGACTTCACTTCACCAGAGTGCCCCCGTAGCCACTGCGGATGCGTCCATCCCACGACTCCCCGCACACACATTCTTTGGACATGTTTTAAACGAACGATTTCAATTGAGCGACAAGGTGCTCGGGAGTGGAAGTTTTGGACATGCCATCCTGTGTTATGATTATCAGTCTCCACACGATCGCGCGTCGCAGGTGGACTCCCATTTAACCTGCATTGCCAAAGTTGAAACGGTACCCACAGAGAGCTGCCTGAATCCGAAGGAAACCCAATTGGAACACGAGCGAGCCATTTACACGCATCTACATCAATACCACAAACTACGTAAATATTTGCCGACCATCCATTTGTTTGTGCACCACACAGTGAGTCTCGGAGTGCAAGTGCCTGTCATGGTGATGGAACGCGCCGGTAAAGACCTACTCACCATTTTAGTGGATGAAGACCTCCCGTGCTACGAACTGCGCACACTGGGCCGCATCGGTGTCCAAGTGGTGACTGCGCTTAAATACATGCATGAAATGTTTGTGGTGCACCGTGATATTAAACCCCAGAACATTATGCTGATTGTGGAGGGTCCGACCTTTCAAGTGAAACTGATTGATTTTGGCTTGAGTATGCCGATCCCTGAAGACCAAATGGACGAAACACAGCGCGCGCGATACCGCTCCTCCACTTGCACACTGGCCTTTGCGTCGTGGCGTCAACACTTCCGGCACGTCTGCTCGGCGCGCACAGACATGGAGTCGTTTATGTATTCCTGGCTTTTTCTGGCGGGCACGCGCATCCCCTGGAGTGACGCGCCCCATGAATCGGATGTGGGTAAACTGGCGCGCCGGGAGTGGATTGGTCGTGCAAAGCGGTCGGCGGATGCTCATGAGTTGTGCGCGCGATTTGATGCGATGGGGCGTGATCCGTATGGGGTGCGTTGGAGCGATTTATTGATCCACGCAATCGGTCTGGAGTTTGCGGAGCGACCCAGTTATTCCAAGTTCATTAAGTATTTGACGTGGTTGTCGAATCCGCCACGTCTTTGACGGCGTGATAGGTCATGTCCGCTGGTCGAATTGTCTATTTCCAAGGATTGTGTGTGGATCCCATGTATTGACTGACCGTGTTTTATTGCAATCACTGATAGACATTTGATGTATAATTTCAATGATGGGATCGCAAACACCACTACAATTAATGAAAATACACCATTTCATGCTACGATACATACGTAATGGTTTGTGCTTTTTATACCAAGATAGTGTCTGAATGGGCTGTAATATGTAAATACAGGAATGATGTAGCGCAGTCAACACCAGTGTGACTAGATTAAATACATCAAACATAGTCGATTGTCCCCCCTTTCCACTGTGGGCGCATGATCCGCCACAATGTACTATTTGATGAAGGATGGGTGTGTCGTCACGCTGGGAAAGGCGAAACGTGGATATGGCGGCGTGGTGTATTATCCAGCCACAGGCGTTGGACCTTTTGCATGGACAGAGAACGAAGAGCATTTTACATACAGTGCAACCCCCGATGGCGCAATTCCATACAAAATGAAAACACCTGATATTCGGACCCTCAAGTATTTCATCGACCTCCAGATGCACAAGGCCATCGCTCAATACAGGGCGTGTGATACACCAATGGAGGAGTTGTATCAAAAGAGTTGTACAATTCAGTGTTGTCACTGTAAACGATTCGAATGCAATGAAGTGCCATTTATCCACAATTGGGTGCACAATCATGAAACGAATCAACTGTGGTGTCCAGAGTGCTACATCCTGCGGGCGTCTGACCAAGCGCAGTGCTCTTACTGCGGCAACCACCACATCCAGAAGATTGTACGCAACTATGAAGATGCTCAAATCGGGGACGCAGTGTTTGTGATGTATCGGTTTATTCGTACAGGTGGCGATGCAACGACGATTGTGTGTGAGGAGTGCCTTGAGAAACAGTCGGACGTCCTTTACGAATCGGATTCTTTTTTGGATGTAGACATTGTAGATGCTGGACATTCCGGAGACATATGGATGTCAGACTGTATCTAAATGCACTGTAATATGCAAATACAGTCCCCTTCTGCTACAGATGCGATATTGTCTGCGTTTGATCGATTTGGAATGCATGTACGTGGGAGTCCTAGTTTTTTGCCACGAAACTATGACTTCCACCCTTGTCGGTATACTGGGCCAGTGGGTCCGAGTGTACAATGACCGTGCTGCCTACTGTATTGCCCGGTTGCTTGGAGCCGTGACTCTCCAAAAAAAGACCAAATCCGTGTTGCTGGTCACCCCCACTGGTTCCATTCTTCAAAGTGTTGTGGTTTGTGAGACAACCACGGTGGCTGATATTGCCCCGTGGTGTTGGGTGTATTTGGATACCGTCACTTTGATGAAGTCCACATCTGTCCTGTGGTCCTATGTGGAGGATGGTGGTCAACTGACAGTCCTTCCACACAACTTTCAAGCACAATTGGACACTCGTTTGCCCACCCAACAAACATCCATTGTATCCCTCAGTTGGAATGCGTCCGGCACAAGACTTGCAAGTGGGACATCCGAGTGCAAGATCATCATTTGGAATTTTGAAACGCCATCACCCACACCTACCATACTGAAGTACACTGAATTGACGAATGCACTCGATTGGCACCCCACTGGACAGTGGCTGGCAAGTGCAGGTGGGCACCATAGCGGGCAGATTTGTATTTGGAATATGCGATCGTGTACATGCACCATGCGCATTCGCGACACAAACCAAAATATCTATTCCATCAAGTGGCACCCATCTGGCAACTACATCGCCAGTGGACTTGATCATCATACAGTTATGATATGGGCAATCACACTGGGCCAGAATGGGTTGACCACATGGAAGCGCCACCACGTTCTGCGCCATCATGTGGGTTTGGTGACTTCCATCCAGTGGAACCCAAATGGCACCACACTTGCAACTGCGGGCAGGGATAAAACGACCCGCATATGGGATATGACGGGAAAGTGTCTCCAATTGATCAAGCATCCTCATTTAGGATGGGTCTATGACTCGAGTTGGCATCCAAATGGCCTGTATCTTGTGAATACATTCAGGAATGGTACAGTTCAAATGTGGGATATCAGTGCCAAATCCAAAGTACCAATGCGCACGATTTACCTGGAAGCTACTATGGTGACTGTGGAGTGGCATTTCTCTGGAAAATGGCTCGCATGCGGTCACCACAATGGCACTATTGAAATTTGGAATGAAACTTTGGAGCAGCAACTACACACACTGAAAGAACATACCAGCGCAGTGAATGCACTGGCATGGCGCCCACACAGTACTCAACTAACCAGTGGATCCCCGGATGCCACGATTTGCATTTATAAGTAAATGGCATTAGGCGGTAATACCGGGACACAAATAATTAGCCAAGCTGTGCATCGTTTTTGTGTGTTCGGGGCGCGTTGTTGTGGTTGTGGGTGTGTCGTGACGTTGAATCCATTTCGTCACATTGGCGTAAATCTGGTCCCATGTTCCAAACCATACGAGTTGCTCGGCCATCATCAAGGTGCGGAACTCGGAGCGTGTGGTCCATTTTTCGTCCTTCACCCGCGCAAGGGCTTCTTGCAAGAGGGGATCAGGGAGTGGTGCGCCACACTCTACGATCAATGTATACAGACTTTGTGTAAATTCACGATACATGCGTGGATACTGTATCTGAATTGAATAGGCAAGTTGCCACACAATATACATAAACGCAAATTTATCCATTTGTTGAAAGATTTGGGGGATCCAGCGCGCTAGTTCGTCATTCGACCACTGGTAGGGGGTTTTCAGGTCAGTGGGCAGATCTGATTTACCATCCATGTCGAGCAGCCACAGTCCAAGGCACAACGGATTGTCCCACGCACGCATGGTTCGGCGGGCAAAAAGCCGGAATCCACCTTGCGTAAACGTCTCCAAGGTTTGGTGGCGTCCAAAGTCAATCAGTTGAAATTGCGCACGCCGTCCAACCGCCTCCACATCCTTTGCTGTATCACTGGTTTGAGTGGGTTGTATTTCATACCGGCGAATTGGTGACGGGGTTGGATACAATAGGATATTGTTCAATTTCACGTCGCCATGAAGCAACTTTGCATCCAGAATCAATTTCAGTCCAAGGGTGACTTCAGTCAAGAGAGTGCCAATAAATGGCGCAAAGGCGCGGGGAGAGGATGTGGGTATCGTACTCGACGCAGTGCCAAAATGAGTCCACAGGGTGGAGAGGAGTGTCGTTCCACTCAGCGGCACGCCTTGATTCATGCACACTGCTTGGATTTTCTGTGGGGATTGGAACATGGCTGCACAATTCACTTGTTTACTGTGCTTCATTAATTGGGCGAAATAGTGCACACCCTTTGGACTCAATGTAAATCGTTTGAGCGGGAGGAGGGACATGGTTGCAATCACAAGACACATGGCACGGGGTGGGAGCCGGGATTGAATGGTTGTTGCAAAGGTTTGCTCTCTGTCGAATTCCGCCGCCTCACTCACAATGACCGCTTTGCCCCGCATACATTTGTGGTGGGCATGCTTGGCGGATAATTCCTGCCCCCCTTCATCTGTGAAATAATGAATCAGGTCCTCATTGTCAAAAATGCACTTAAACTTACCCGAGCTGACATGCCCTCCGCCACTCAGCAAAGGGTAGGAAGGATCCATCTTTTTTTACTTATAGAGGTGCGATTTAAACTTCACTCCAAATCGCTTTTGCTTAGTGAAGCGGGCGGCACACAATTTTCAGGCGCTCCCCCCGGTGCGACCGATTTCGTTGTGGATCCGAGGGTGCCGAGTGCACTTGCCTTACGCTTGCACATGCGTATGTACATGCGTATGTACCTTTTCTTGTATTTGCGCATGTGCACGGATTGACCCATTCGCACAGCTTGCGTGGCCGAATTCGCAGGGGGCTGAATTGGTCCGGGTACACGCCCGGCGCGCGTGCGTGCGGGGTTACGCACTCGTGGCGCTAGTTGGATGGGTGGTCCTTGTTGAATGATATCCGACAAATCCACCGTGAACAATAGACCCATGGGGAGTGCGCGTACTTCCAGCACTGTATTACTCAATCGGCGATGCACAACTCCTTTCCATGCAGCCTCGTGACCGAGGCCGCGTACAGTCACTTGTTGTCCTTTCGAGAGGATCAAATAAGCAGTGAGTGGTGTCACTGTAAAGGCGACGGCGTGTGCGAAGATCGTATAGAGTACCATCGGGGTGCGTCGCGATTCCTTGTATTCATAAATGTCGCGAACGCAGACAGTTGGCAGTTCATCCCGCAGCGCCACGTGCACAAATGTTGAAGTGTTGGGCAGTTGCCGGCGTGCAAAGGTGAGGTAGATGGGGCACGTTGGATGGCGGAGCAGTGTCAATGCCAGACGCACGTCATCCACCCATTCAAACGTGCGGTTCGGCGTCTGGCAATAATCGAGAAACACTGCGTCCAATTTGTCTCCAGTGGCAGCGACTTCATCCAGTGCATGTGTGGAGACGCAATGGAGCGGAACGACGCCACAAACGTTCTCGATCTCTGGGTTTGTGGAGCACGCATAGATCTTCGCGTGGGGATGTGTGTGAAGCAGCGCCGCCGAACTGCGACACCCCGTGTCCGGGTCATCAATGACAAACACTGTGGGATGTGTGGATGGACAGGTGTCTGTCAAGTGGCGCGCAATCGCATAATTGATTGCCATTTTGCGCGGAGCGCTTGTGGCATGGCGCAAATGCGGAATCCAACTCGCCATGATGGTATAAGATCAAAAACAATGCGTGTTGTTTGTGGCGGCCATCCACCCAGCGGGGTTCTTTACATAGATGCTATATTTAGCACCGACTCCTCTTTTCGTGTTAAGTGCTCCTAAATAATGGATATTCATTTAGGTGGGGATCTGCGACACTTTGGAATCAAAAAACGTTACCCTTATCATAAAACATGGACCGTTTTGCGAAAATTCTTTTTGCAGTTCTAGGTGTATTGTTACTTTGTAGCATTCTAGTCGTAGTCGTTGTAACTGTGCCAGGGGTCCGCGTCTATATGCGAGATACGATGCAGCATGTAAAATATGAACTGAACGCGTTGCACATAAATCCACGTACACGTCCAGTGTTTCTGACGCCCACAAAAACGGCTTCGAGATCAATTCGACGAGCCTTGACGAAGTGTGTGTACAAAATGCCTCCACGAATTGTGGCACATCCGATAAATCCTCAAAATATTGATGTTCCTGGATCCAAATATTATGTTGTCCTCCGCCATCCGTATGAACGAGCTCTCAGCGCGTTTTCTTTTCAAAAACAAAATGGTGAAGACAATGATGAAACAGGTAATACGGATACATTATTTACTCAGCGATACAATACATTGGAAGAGTTGGTGATGGATAATCCAAATCTCGAATATTTACCATTGCTTGCACCAGCCCATCAATACAAACAATACTTTGCACAAAAAGAAGGCGAAGACCGACCAATGCGCCCCATTTGTTATACTGAATTAGACACTGAATGGCCAACAATTATGAAAGAGTTGGGGTGTGATTCGGAGTGTGCGCTTGCGGTATCCAATACATCCAATTCACGCTCACAAACATTGGGACCAAAAACGAAAGAGTTTATTGATACTCATTTGGCCGAGGATTTGCGCATCTACCATCATTATTGCGGACACACCCAATCAACATAAAAGTTAGCTACACAGATGCTATATTTCGCATCCACTCCACTCCTTATGTTGTAAATGGAGATGCCATTCTATTGTATTCATACGTACTCACCAACTTACCTCCGTCAGCACCGCCTCTCTCTCTCAGTAAAGAGTGCACTCGGGAAACATCGATTTCTTTTTACTCCATCTGGACTCACCATCCAACCAAGTGTTCAAGAATGTTTCACCACACGTATTCCAACACTCCGTGTGGCCCTGCGAGTCGCGAATTGGAGGAAGAACTGGAAAGACAGATCTTTCACGGCAAGATGGCGTGGCGAATGGAACAGGCCCTTGCAGATATGAACGCGAAGGGGGCGGTGGAACAATTTCAATCAGCACTTGGCATGTCCTTGAAACACGAAAAGTTTGGTGGAACCCCCAAAAAATACACACCCGACGAATGGACAACGCTGCTCGTTCATGCGTCGAAAGAAGGCCCGCCGACCCAAAACATGGTTCGCCTCGGCCACGAACTCCAACGCCTCCAGGTGTGTCTTGGAGACCTCACACTGGATCAGGCCAATTCAATGAATGGTGTTGACACCTCCCAGCCATATGTCGACCACTCCGCGGCGGCGGTGCCAGCCAAACACCAATCCGCCGCAAAGTCGTCGACTCATCGGCTGAGCAAAGATTCTACGTTTCAGGACTTGGAGGCTCGTCCCGAATGTGGAGAGCGTGGTCCTGTCGCAATGGACACGTCAAGTCACGACCAATTCCCTGGGTTGGTTACAAACTCAACAGAGACCACCCAAGACACCAGCACCGTCAAGACTCCTGAACCATTGAAGTGGAATCCGTGCGTGACTGTCAAGTACACATCAAACAACACAAGTACACGACGAACCCGCCGCCGCAAGAAGAAGAAGAAGAAGTAACTCTTAGATGGATATCCCCGAAAAACTATATGGTCGGTGTAAATGCTATATTTCGCATCCAGTTTGGAGTTGGGCGTTTTCTTTTTTGGTGGTGCATGTAATACACCAGAAATCATGGAAGTACTTTGCTGTGCACTTGTCCAATGGCTCGGCGTGTACAATCACTGCGCAACACAATCCATTGTACAATTCCTGGGCAGGCAGATTGCGCCACGTGTGCAACGCGACAAGTCCATCATACTTATCACCCCTGCGGGTGCCGTCATCAAGCGGGTCTGTATTCGTGCTCAGACAACAGCGGAGGATATAACACATGGTATTGATTCACTGTATTTTCCAGGGGCATACGATACACCACTCCGTGGAGCATTATATACCCAAATCACAGAAACTTGTGAACTCGTCTATCGGAAATGTTTGTTTCAAGGCGTTCTTTGTCGAACTTGGGCATGCGTGACTCATCTTGAAACCATAACCTGGAATCCCACCAGTACAACCTTGGCAGGTGGTAGTGAGGGCATGATATATGTGTGGGATAGCGAAAGTGAATCCAAGTCACCGACATCCGAGTTTCATGTTCATGGGGAATGTGGAGAAGTGTATTCAATTAAATGGGATCCAGCGGGGACCCACGTGGGAGTGTCGACCGAACACAATGCCATTCAAATCTGGGATGTTGAAGCCGCGAGCCGTATGGAATCGTTTCAAGAACAAGATGTCCACCACCAGTGGATTGGCAATCTGGCGTGGCATCCGAATGGTCAATGGATTGCCACGGCTGGGCATGATACAAGTGTCCGCATTTTGGACGCACACACTGGGTTGGAGTTATTTGAATTGAATGGGCATATGTGTGCAATTTATGCGCTACGCTGGAGCCCCGATGGGACAATGTTGGCCAGTGCATCCGACGACAGATCAATTCGCATTTGGCGATTTATTGGGACTCCCTTAATGAAGTGTGATGTGTTGTACGGTCACATATTGGAAGTCAATGCAGTTGCGTGGCATCCAGAGGGGACAATACTGGCAAGTGGGTCAACTGATGGAACAGTCCATCTTTGGGATATTCCATCAAGTACTTGCCGACAAGTTTTAAAATTCGACAATAACATTTCATCGGTCAGCTGGAATCCGTCCGGGACATTGCTGGCGTGTGCGGGCAAAGTCGTGTATATTTGGAACATGGTGATGAACCAGTCGGCACTGTACTTCAATTATCTGGAGGGATGTGTAGATTGTGTGAGTTGGAGTCCGTGTGGCACAAAATTAGCCGGTTTGAGTAATGGTCGGATCCATGTGTGGAGATAATAATTGAATGATTTAAATTTATTCATTGGGAGTGGCGGATCCTTTGCGTTTCAGGGGACGCGAATGTGTCTCTGTCCTACTATGGTGGGCAGGCCGCTTGCTTTGTATAAAGGACAGAAGTGAAGTGACGCAGGTCGGCCGTTGCCGTGGCCATGCCCACCGGCTCACTGTGGTAAACATCGCCGACCATGACTGAATCTGATAGAGTTCATGGTCTTTCACCATTTGGCAAAAGGCGCGTTCCCCCTCGCATTTGCGAGTGACATAATGCGCGAGTTTCACGTCATTGTATTTGGCCGATTGGTGAAGAAACTCCTTGTACTCCTGCCATTCGACCCGCTCCCGTTTGGTTGTAGGGTCTCGGTGAGGTCCAAAGGGCGCTGGTTGTGCAAG
>JGI20154J14316_10003132_pt1 | contig 13426 bp, 13 predicted proteins | sample COG_04_FD_14316 | JGI IMG/M metagenome (IMG submission 14316) | reverse complement strand
TCTGAACAAGACATTATTGAGAAAATTGATATCGGTGGAATTTCTTTGATTCGTGCAGCTGCAAAGAATTTTGCTGATGTAATTTGTGTTTCAGATAAAAACGATTATGTCGAATTTTTAGATGTATTAAACGCATCGGAAGGGGCACCAACTTTAGCGACAGAAAACATTTTGCGGCAAAAGCGTTCAATGTTTCATCTCATTACGACTCGGCAATCTTTAATTATTTTAATGCTGAATCGGAAGACGCTAGTTTGAAGTTGAGTATTCAAGAATCCAAAAGCCTTCGTTATGGAGAAAATCCACATCAGAAAGCAAGCTTCTTTGGGCCATTGAATGACTTACTCGACCAAATTCACGGGAAAGAAGTATCCTACAACAACCTTTTGGATATCGATGCAGCGGTACAGTTGATGCAAGAATTTCAAAACGAAGAACCAACTTTTGCGATACTCAAACACAACAATGCATGCGGATTTGCAAGCCGATCTTCCCTTTTACAAGCCTACGAAGATGCCTTGGCTGGAGATCCTGTTTCTGCCTTTGGAGGGGTTTTGATTTGCAACCGAACAATCGATACTGCAACAGCAGAGAAAATCAACAGTCTTTTCTGTGAAGTAGTGATTGCGCCAGCCTATGATGCTGCTGCTCTAACTATTTTGAAAAGCAAAAAGAATCGGATTCTTCTCGTTCAAAAAAGCAATGAATTACTTCAAAACTCAGTAAGAACTTGTCTTAATGGATATTTGGTTCAAGAAAAAGATTCGATCACAGACAGTAAAGAACACTTAACCGTTGCTACTACAATCACGCCCAGTGAACAACAAATAGCAGATCTTTTATTTGCTTCAAAAATCTGTAAACACACCAAGTCAAATACAATTGTTCTTGTCAAAAACAATCAATTACTAGCTTCCGGGACAGGTCAAACTTCACGAGTTGATGCCTTGAAACAAGCGATCGAAAAAGCAAGTGGTTTTGGATTTGATCTTGAAAATTGTGTCATGGCGAGTGATGCATTCTTCCCCTTTCCCGATTGTGTAGAAATTGCATTCAACGCAGGCGTCCGTTCGGTTATTCAGCCTGGAGGATCGATCAAGGATCAACTTTCTGTTGATTTCTGTAACGCCAACAAAATGTCCATGGTATTCACAGGGATTCGCCATTTTAAACATTAATTTTTAGTACATTTGGGATAGACAAAATAAAATACGTAATTATGGGTTTTTTCGACTTCCTTACAGAAGAAATTGCAATTGACTTAGGAACTGCCAATACACTGATTATTCACAAAGATAAAGTTGTTGTAGATAGTCCTTCCATCGTAGCGATTGATCGAACAACAAACAAAGTAATTGCTATTGGTCTTGAGGCAAGTATGATGCAAGGAAAAACACATGAAAACATCAAAACCATTCGTCCTTTAAAGGATGGTGTTATTGCTGATTTTAATGCTTCTGAACAGATGATCAATATGCTCATCAAAAGCATCCCAACCCTCAAGAAAAAATTATTTACCCCCTCCCTGCGCATGGTGATTTGTATTCCTTCTGGGATAACTGAAGTAGAAATGCGAGCGGTACGAGAATCAGCAGAACGTGTAAACGGAAAAGAAGTTTATTTGATCCATGAGCCTATGGCAGCTGCAATCGGTATCGGAATCGATATCAAGCAACCCAAAGGCAACATGATCGTTGACATCGGTGGAGGTACAACAGAAATAGCCGTTATTGCTTTGTCCGGAATTGTATGTGATAAATCTGTAAAAATTGCTGGAGATGTATTCACCAATGATATTGTGTATTATATGAGACGCCAACACAATCTTTACGTAGGTGAACGTACCGCTGAAAAAATAAAAATTACTATTGGTGCGGCGCTCGAAGATTTAGAAAATCCACCAGAAGAAATGTCTGTTCAAGGAAGAGATCTTTTGACTGGAAAGCCAAAGCAAGCCATTGTATCCTACAGAGAGGTTGCTAAGTCACTTGACAAATCTATTCTTAGAATTGAAGACGCGATTATGGAAGCCCTATCGCAAACACCCCCCGAATTGGCTGCTGACATATACAACACAGGAATCTATTTAGCTGGAGGTGGATCCATGCTCAGAGGGTTAGATAAAAGAATCTCTCTCAAAACTGATCTTCCTGTCTATATTGCTGAAGACCCTTTACAAGCCGTTGTTCGTGGTACAGGCATCGTCCTTAAAAACATTGAGCGTTACAAGACGATCTTGATTAAATAAGTTCGCATATGCAATGGATTTTAAACATCATAATCCAAAAAAGGAACTTACTTCTCTTTCTTTTCCTATTGGGAATTGGTATCATTTTCTCGAGTTATAGAAGCAGCTATCACCAATCAAAACTTCAGCGTTTTGGGATTATCATTTCAGGAGGGATTTTTAAATCCATCAACAATTCGAAGTCGTATCTCAGTTTGACCGAATCGAACCAAAGTCTCCTTGCTGAAAACAGCGCCTTACATCAAGAGCTTCTTCAATACAAACAAGCAGAAAATTTAATTTCCGAAAGTACAAATCCCGAATTGAATAATTACTTGGTTCGATCCGCAACCGTTGTTAAAAACAGTTATGCCAAAGCCCGGAATATTATAATCATTGACAAAGGAACTTCGGATGGCATTTTAAAAGATATGAGTGTCGTTGGCCCCAATGGAATCATCGGAATCATAAAACAAACCAGCGCATTTTTCAAGTGTAATTTCTATCCTCTACCAAGACTTCAGTATTAATGCTAAAATACAAGGTAAGGGTGCTTTTGGATCCTTATCCTGGGAAGGCTATGACCCCACTCGAATGGTGCTGTCCGATGTTTCGATAATCAATACAATCGCAGTTGGAGATACCATAGAGACCGGAGGAATGTCAGCTTATTTTCCAAAAGGAATTCCTATTGGTACAATAATTGATTTCGAAACCCCAACCTCTGGAGGTTATTATAATATTGAGGTGGCATTACTGAATAATCTTACCGACCTAGAACATGTGTATATAATTGAAAATAAAAAACGATCTGAATTTATAGATCTTCAAAAAAAGAGCGAAGATGGTACAAGATAGTTTAGGTGTTTTATTGGGCTTCTTTGTTGCGGTTACGCTACAAGTTCTGCTCTTTGACCATATTCATCTTTTTGGGTTTTCTTGCCCATCAGTCTATCTGTTTTTCATCATAAGTTATCGCTTCGACCGTTCTCAATTCTTTTTAATTTTATTAGGGTTTTTATTAGGCTTCGTCTTGGATATAATGCAAAACTCTTCGGGAGCTAACACCATTGCAACTTTATTGATTAGCTTCATTCGCCCATGGGTCATCCGGTTTTCTTTTGGTATTATTCCCGACAGTAACAGCCTACTCAGTATGAAGTCGCGCATGGGAAATCAGGCCTTATACATTGGCTTGATGATTCTGATTCATCAATTTGTTCTACAAAGTGTAGCCTATTTTGATGTTACTCATAGTACACTTATTTTACGAAATACATTGGTCAATACTGCTTTGACTTTTATACTTTTATTAGCTACTCTTAACCTCACTAAAAAGAAAAACTAATGCGCAAGCTACTCTTGGCAGGACTTACCCTCATTATAGGCATCCTATTCATCAGTCGCTTGTTTCAACTTCAAGTAATCAATACCTCATATCAGAGGTTGTCAGACAACAATGCAATTCTAGAAATTTCGGACTACCCTGAACGGGGATTCATATACGATCGAAATGGAAAATTACTAGTTGCGAATCAACCAGCCTATGACGTCATGATCATTCCAGAAAACGTAATCCCGTTCGATACGCTTAGCTTTTGTGAACTCACTGGGATTTCTAAAGAGAAGCTAATTAAAAGTCTTAAAAAAGCAAGGCAGTTTTCTAAGCGACTTCCGTCTGTAATTGTCAACCAAATTTCAAAAGAAACTTACGCAACACTTCAAGAGCAAATGTGGAAATACGAAGGGTTTTTTATCCAAAAAAAATCGCTCCGAGATTACCGCATAAACTTTGGAGCTAATGTATTGGGCTACATAAGTGAAGTGAATAATAATGACCTTAAATACGACTCCTACTACCAACAAGGGGAATTGATCGGAAGGCAAGGAATTGAGAAGTCGTATGAAAATGAGTTAAGAGGTGAAAAAGGAAAGCGTTTTCTTCAAAAAGATCGATTCAATCGAATTATTGGAGAATATAAAAACAAGACCTTTGACGTAGAACCCAAAGTAGCCAAAAATATTTATCTAACCCTAGATGCTACCCTTCAAGAGTATGGAGAATACTTGATGCAGAACAAACGAGGTGGAATTGTTGCCATAGAACCTTCGACTGGAGAAATTCTTGCCTTGGTTAGTGCTCCTTCCTACAACCCCAATTTATTAGTGGGTAGGGATCGATCAAAAAACTACAGAAAACTTGCCCAAGATACTTTAGCAAAACCCTTATTTGATAGAGGCTTGCAAGCGCTTTATCCTCCAGGGTCGCCCTTTAAAACCCTCAATGCTTTAATTGCACTTCAGGAAGGTGTCATCACCCCCGAAACACAATTTAAATGCAACAAAGGTCATTTCTATGCCCGTGGCGCTTTTATGGAATGCCATTGCAGAAGGGGTTCTCGTAACGATCTTTTAAAAGGGATTTATCAATCCTGTAATACCTATTTTGCCAACACTTACAAGAAAATAATCAACAAATACGACACTCCAGACAAAGGCGTAAACCAATGGAACAGTCACTTAAAAAGTTTTGGACTTGGAAATTATTTAGGGTATGATCTTTCTGTGGGAAAGAGAGGGTTTATACCCAATGCGGCCTATTATAACTCTTGGTATAAAGAAGGAGGTTGGAAGGCTCCTACAATCATTTCAAATGCCATAGGGCAAGGAGAAGTATTAACTACTCCCATTCAGCTTGCAAACTTTACTGCGGCCATAGCCAATCGTGGATATTATTACACCCCGCATTTTCTTCGATCGGTTTCTGGTGACTCAATTCAGCAAAAGTTTTTGCGTAAAAACACCAGTATTGATCCAGAACATTTTGAAGTCGTAATTGATGGTATGCATAAAGTAATTGAGAGAGGAACCGCAAAGATTGCCCGAATCAAGGGCATTGAAGTCTGTGGAAAAACAGGTACTGCTGAGAATTTTACGAAAATTGATGGAGTGAAAACACAACTAACCGATCACTCGATTTTTATTGCATTTGCTCCTAAAGAGGACCCTAAAATTGCCATTGCAGTTTTTATAGAAAATGGATATTGGGGTGGAAGATGGGCGGCACCAATCGCTAGTTTAATGCTCGAACAATACATCAATAAAGAAGTGAAACGTTCTTGGCTTGAAAAAAGGATGGTCGAAGGAAGTTTGGCAAGCGAATACGATAAACCCTATTCGGGAAAACCTTTTACAATCAATGAATAAAAGTTTATACAGACTCGATTGGATCAGCATAATCCTATACTTAGCTCTTGTGAGTTTTGGGTTAGTGAATATCTATTCCACAAATTTTAATGAAAATTCAAGCATCTTTAATTTTAAAATACCCGTTGGAAAACAATTCTTGTTTTTCATGGTGAGCCTATTTGTTGGAGGAGTAATTCTGATAGCAAAATCCAAGTTTTTCGAACGCTTTGCGAGTATTCTTTACCTCATTACCATTTTGTTATTAATAGGCTTATTTCTTTTTGGAAAAAATATTTCTGGTGCTACATCTTGGTATTCTCTTGGTGGCATAGGAATACAGCCCTCTGAGTTCGCTAAAGTTGCAACTGCATTAGCAGTAGCAAAATACCTGAGTGAGATTCAGGTGAATCTCAAAAAACTAAGATCACTACTTCAGGTAGGGCTCATCATTGCCCTTCCAATGGTCCTCATAATACTCCAACCTGATCCCGGAACCGCACTGGTTTTTGGTGCCTTCTTTTTTGTTCTGTTTCGCGAGGGATTGAATTCTATTTTCCTACTACTTTTATTTGGGCTTTTTTTCTTTTTTATTCTGACACTTGTAACACCAATCCCCTTTGTTTTTGCGAGCATTATAACCCTACTAATTGCCTTGTATTTTTTCTCAAAAAAACTAAATAAAAAAGCGTCGTTACTTCCTTACTTGGCTTTAATTGTTGTGAGCTGTAGTTATGTGTATTCCGTTGACTATATTTTCAACAATATTTTTGAACAACGTCATCGCGATCGTTTCAATATAATTTTAGGGAAAGAAGTCGATACCCAAGGAATTGGTTACAACATCAACCAGTCTAAAATTGCAATTGGCTCAGGGGGTTGGGAAGGAAAAGGTTTTTTACAAGGCACACAAACCAAAGGACAATTTGTACCAGAACAACATACCGATTATATTTTTAGCACCATAGGAGAAGAATGGGGATTTTATGGAAGTGCTGCGGTTATCATCGTGTTTTGTTTCTTAATTATACGGATTTTATATCGTGCAGAAAGTCTTAAAAACAACTTCGCCCGTATCTATGGCCACGGACTTGCAGCTATTTTATTTTTACACTTCTTCATTAATATTGGGATGTCCCTAGGTTTGGTTCCTACTATTGGAATCCCACTGCCTTTTATAAGTTATGGCGGGTCAAGTTTACTTGGGTTCAGCTGTTTACTTTTTATATTCTTAAATCTAGATGCAAACAGATTGAGCGAATAAAAGACACTATGTTTTTACATCCAAAGCGTCGCGAAGACTATTACCTAGGGTCATAAAAGCAAGAACCAAACTCATTATTGCCAATCCAGGTACAACAGCCAAGTAGGGTTTCCCCAGGAGAATGTATCGGAAGTGATCTTTTATCATACCGCCCCAACTTGGAACTGGTGGCTGTGCTCCAATTCCTAGAAAACTGAGCCCGCTTTCAATTAAAATTGCACTGGCAAAATTGGCAGCAGAAATAACGATCAAGGGTGGAATTACTATTGGTAAAATGTGTTTCCAGACAATTCTATAGTGGGTGTATCCTAAAACACGTGCTGCTTGTACGTAGGTTTTTTCTTTGATTGAGATGACCTGACCTCGAACTACTCGAGCTACTTCTACCCACATGGTCAAGCCTACTGCAATAAAAACCTGCCAATATCCTTTTCCAAGAGCAAGTGTAATACCAATAACCATTAATAAAGTTGGGATGGACCAAACTACATTAATCAACCATACCATAAAACGATCTACTGTACCCCCAAAATACCCAGCAATTGCTCCAATAAAAACACCAACTACCAAAGAAATCAGAACAGCAATAAATCCAATGGACAATGATATCCTAGATCCAATTAATACTCGGCTCAACAAGTCCCGGCCGTATTTATCTGTCCCCAAAAGAAATTTTCTNTCTTGNACATAGTTTTTCTCCACATCTAAATAGGTCGTTTTAGATGGATAACGACTTAAATCTATGGGTTGCACATAGTCAATAGGNGTTCCAGAAGCGTTGTAAAACAATTGACCTTCTTNCCAAANTAAACGATCGATAGCAACTTCTTCAGTTCCTTGATCAGCATTCGGATTGGGNAGGATTAATATTTGACTTGANAATCCTGGNGGTTTTGAATGTATCGATAAATGCATTTGATTGGCATTCGAACTATCATCAGGGGCGATGTAATAGGCAAATACNGCAACGAAGATCATTACTACGATATACATAACACTGAATAACCCTATACGGTCTTCAGAGAAGCGGCGTAACATGAACCCTACAGACAAGGCTTATTCTTTAATTTGAGCAAGTTTATGTGTTTTGTTTGCAGGTAAAATTAAATCTTCTAAGACATTTACCGCTTCGAAAAGATAGATGTCTTTTTCTAAACCTTCTTCCCATCGAGCGCGTCTTTCTTTTAAATCAGCATCACTTTCCAGTGCTGATACATCTGCCTTTGGAGCCTGTAACGTAAAAGAAGACTTAAAGTCATCTAGTTGATCGTATTTAGCGGTTTCTTCGATTCGCTGTTTCCGTTCTTTTGAATAGTTATCGTAGTTTAATGAATAGCTGACGTCATCCTGCTGTGACTTGATCCATTGTGCTTGTTCATCAATCAACATCATATACGAATTGCTTGCAATGCGTTTTTTGCTTTGTTCAACAGCAAAATCAAAATTACCAGAAGCGTTCCACGTTTGATAATCAGCTGGTGAAATTTGATCCCATGAAAGTGGGTTGTCCTGAGCTTGTTCACCTGTTTCGATATAAGAATATCGACCGGGAAAACGACGTCGCTTTTCACTCCTTCCAATTGAGTAGAACCGCCGTTGATTCTATAGAATTTTTGAATTGTAATTTTTAAAGCACCTAAATCTCCGTGGGTGTTACTCGAAATAATTCGATTGAGATCGACTACATTTTGAACTGTCCCCTTACCAAAGGTTTGTTTACCTCCTAAAATAACTGCGCGTTTGTAATCTTGTAAAGCTGCTGCAATAATTTCCGAAGCAGAAGCAGAAAATTCGTTCACCATAAGCACCAAAGGTCCATCCCAAGATATGCTCGGATCTGTATCCCTAAGAATTTCTTTTTTTCCTCCTGTGCTTTTAACTTGTACAACGGGTCCGTCTTTTATAAAAAAACCGGTCATATCAACAACGGTCTGAAGCGAACCTCCACCGTTACCCCGAAGGTCAAGAATAATTCCTTCAACGTTTTCACTCTTAAGTTTTTCAATTTCATTTTTTACATCACTGGCAGCATTGCGCTCGCCATAATCATTAAAATCTACATAAAACTTGGGTAGGTGTATGACGCCAAACTTTTTATTTTCTTTGGTTATTATCGAAGATTTAGCAAAGGCGTCTTCCAACTCCACAATGTCGCGAGTAATTGGAATAACTTCTACAGTAGCATCTACGTGCTTAACGGTCAAGTAAACCGTTGTTCCCTTGGGTCCTTTGATCAGCTTTACGACATCGTCTAAGCGCATTCCTGCTATATCTACAGGTTCCTCATTTTCTTGAGCAACTTTCATAATAACATCTTCTTCTTCTAGCAATTGATCTCTCCAAACCGGACCTCCAGAAATAACTTCTACTATTCTAACCTCTTGATTTTTCTTTTGCAGACGAGCTCCTATTCCTTCAAATTTTCCGGAAATACTTGTATCGAAACGATCTTTTTCTTGAGGAGCAAAATAATAGGTGTGTGGATCAAATTGCGTTGCAATTGCATTTAAATAAATTGAAAAATAATCTTTACGCTCGAGATCTTCCCGAACCTCAAAAAACAAATCCATATTTTCCTTGGTGATTGCACGTGCTTGCTCTTCAATAACAACATCGGTCAACATCACATAGGTACTGTCAAGTTCAAACTTTTTGAGTTCCTCTTCTTTTTTATCGGCATAAACTCCGAGTGTTGAAAGCTTAAAGTACTGCAACCAAACATTTTTTAAGTCCGACAAAGATTCTGCATAACCCATCGTTTCATAGTCTAAATCCATTTCTTCATCTAAAGAGAAATCGAAAGGACGATCCAGTAAGGGCTTGTAAAAAGCTTTAATTTGTTCTAGTCTTTGTATGTATTTCTTGTACGTATAATCAAAAAAATCAAGTTTAGACTCTTTGATTTGATCATCTAGTTTAGTTTTAAACTGATTGAAATTATTAACATCTGCTTGAATATAAAAACGATGTTGCCCGTCCATACTTTCAAGATAATTCATAAAAATATTTTCAGAAAAGGTCGTCAATAGTTTCAGGGTCATAATGTCCACGTTCTAAAACATAGGCCATGATTTCAATCAACAGCTTGTCTTTTTCTGGACTTGAAGTATTGGCTAAAGTAAAGCCGTAAAGCACAGCTAGTGCGATTCCACTCAGTACTATATATCTGATCTTTTTCATAGGGCACTTTATCTTAAATTAAATCTGTAACTGAAAATTATTTTCTTCAATCCTCATTCGCATGAAAAAGCAAGTGTTGTGCTTCTTCTGTTTCAGTTAATTCATATTACTAATGTATGTAAATGGATAGATTTTGCCAAGAAACCCGATGTTTTTTGTATTTAATTAACAACCGCTATCACTTGATAATTTCTTAATTTAGCACCAAAGATACTATATGAATCAAAGACCGCTTATACTTGTCACCAATGATGACGGAATAACCGCACCGGGAATCCGAACATTAATTGAGGTAATGAACACCATTGGCGATGTGGTTGTGGTTGCACCCGATAGCCCGCAATCTGCTATGGGTCATGCAATAACAATAAACTCGACCTTGTATTGCAGTGAAATGAAAAAGGTTGATGGTCCTCAGAAAGAGTACCAATGTTCGGGTACTCCGGCAGATTGTGTCAAACTGGCTATCAACGAACTCTTGGATCGCAAACCCGATATTTGTGTTTCTGGGGTCAACCATGGATCAAATTCTTCGATCAATGTAGTGTACTCTGGAACGATGAGTGCTGCCATTGAGGCAGGGATAGAAGGTATTCCAGCCATTGGCTTCTCGCTGTTAGACTACCGATGGAATGCAGACTTTAGTCCTCTAAAGCCTTTTATAGAAAAAATAACACGTGCCGCCATTCAGAATAAACAACGCGCAGATGTAGTATTGAACGTAAACTTTCCTGCTCTTCCTGAAGGAGCAATTAAAGGAATTCGAATTTGTCGTCAAGCAAAAGCCAATTGGGTTGAAAAATTCGACAAACGACAAAGCCCCATGGGTCGAGATTACTATTGGTTGACGGGAGAATTCATCAATGAAGACAAAGGACAAGACACCGATGAATGGGCTTTAAAAGAAGGCTATGTATCTGTAGTACCGACGCAATTTGACCTTACTGCTCACCACGCATTCAAGAACTTAACAGCTGGGATTTTGAGAATTAAAGAACGTTTAATGGGCCTTGCCATGGGATTGGTTTTGACCTTAGTTGGAATGACTGGATTTACGTTCTTTTTTTCTGACGAAGGAATTTGGGGGAGTTTTCAGATTCTGTACATAGAAGGAAAGTTGGGGAGTCTTATTAGTTTAGGGGCCTTGTTGAACCTTCCCGTTTTTTTCCTCTTCATCAAACAATATCGTTATGATCGCGCCTATGGATTGGTGAGTTTTTCACTCCTGCTCGTTGGAATCATCGCCTTACTAAAATTCTTATAAAGTGAAATATTATATCATCGCAGGTGAAGCCTCTGGAGATTTACACGCTTCTAACTTAATGAAAGCCCTGTTGGTCGAAGACCCAAATGCAACATTTCGATTTTGGGGCGGTGATAAAATGCAAGCCGTTGGAGGAACTTTAGTGAAACACTACAAGGAATTAGCCTTTATGGGATTTTGGGAGGTTTTCATCAACCTGTTTACCATCTTAAAAAATATTTCTTTTTGTAAAAAAGATATTGTAAACTTCAATCCGGATGCAATAATCTATGTCGATTACCCTGGCTTTAACTTGCGAATAGCAGCTTGGGCAAAGAAGCAAGGTTTTAAAAACCTCTATTATATCAGCCCTCAAATCTGGGCTTGGAAAGAAAATCGGATTGCAAAAATAAAAAGGGATTTGGATGCTCTTTATGTAATCTTACCCTTCGAAAAATCTTATTACAAAGACAAACATAATTTCAAAGTACAGTTTGTAGGCAACCCCTTAGTTGATGTAGTTCAAGAATCGCTGAAAGAAAACGACACGTTTAGGGCTGATCAAAAATTAGATGCTAACAAGCCAATAATTGCTCTTTTACCTGGGAGTAGAAAACAAGAAATAATAAAAATGATGCCCACCTTCATAGCGGTTATCGAACGTTTTCCTCAGTATAAATTCATCATCGCTGCTGCTCCAGGAATAGATTTTGAATGGTANCAACAATTTCTAAAAGATCAACAAGTACTTCTGGTTCAAAATCAAACCTATTCATTGCTCAAAAATAGNTTTGCTGCCATAGTAACAAGTGGNACTGCAACTCTTGAAACTGCTTTGTTTAAAGTNCCTCAAATGGTATGCTATCGCAGTAGTTTTTTAAGCTATCAAATTGCAAAACGCATCATCACACTGCCTTTTATTTCGTTAGTGAATTTGATTATGGACAAAGCAATAGTTTCCGAAATTCTTCAGAATGAATTTACAGCAGAACGAATAGCAGAAGAATTGAAATTGATAACTACAACCCAAAAAAGAGAACAGCTTTTGACAGCATACGAGCAACTATACACCAAATTATCCGCTGGGGGAGCCAGTACCAAAACGGCAGTTGCAATGGTAGAATTACTTCGTAAAAAATAGCGCGTATCATAAAATAACTATTTTTATGGAGTGAAATTCCCAAGTTTTACTCTTAGTCCGCTTCTAATTTGTTTTGTTTTGGGTGTTATCTGTAGCATCCAATTCGGGATAGAACCTCTTTTTTCAAACACAAAGCTATTATTACTTAGTACACTAGGGCTTCTTATCGCTTGGTTATTAAAGAAAAATAATTACACTTTCTTTCCAATCCTGTTATCTATAATCAGTTTTTTTATTGGGCTTAGTCGTGGGAACCAGGCATTGGAACTCCAACAAGATCATTACATACTGCAGTACCAAATTGATGGTCTGAATCAACTTGAAATCACCATTACGGATCGGCTGCGATCGACTCCAGCGTACCATCGATATTATGCAGATGTCATTGCAGTAAACGATAAAAAAACATCAGGCAAGCTCTTAATTCGAATGCAAAAAGAAGATGCTCATAAACTGGACTTAGGGTTTACATTAAAAACTGCAGACCTGCTAAATCCAATACAGGCATCTAAGAATATAGGAAGCTTTAATTACAAAAGCTATCTGCTTAGTATTGGTGTTCGACATCAGCTGGAGTTAACTGATTTTGTTGAATTAAAAAGAAAGGATTTTTCTCTTATGACTTGGCTAAGGGAATTGAAACAGCAAAAACTAGATGCCATCGAATCCAGTTCTTTTAAGGAAGAAACCAAGCAATTACTCATGGCGTTGGTATTAGGGGAACGCAGTGAATTGGATCGTGCCTGGATGGATCGCTATGCTCAGGCTGGGATTGTGCATATTCTTGCGATCTCAGGCCTTCATATGGGCTTATTGATGGTTCTTTTGGGCTGGATATACATTCCGCTTCGGTTGTTACCCCAAGGGAATTACCTACAGGTTTTTATGATCATCCTATCGCTTTGGTGTTACGCATTGCTAACGGGAGCAAGTGCATCGGTAATCCGTGCGGCAACGATGTTCTCGCTCTTCAGTATCGGAACCTACCTCAAACGCAGCCCTCCTACCCTATACTTACTGCTCTTATCATTCGGCATTCTCGTTTACAGCAATCCGTTATACATTAAACAATTGGGATTTCAAATGAGTTATCTGGCTGTGTTTGGGATACTCATCTTACAGCCTATCCTCCTAAAGATTTTATCCATAAAGAACAAATTACTGCATCGCTTTTGGGTGATGACA
>JGI20154J14316_10003126_pt1 | contig 13442 bp, 16 predicted proteins | sample COG_04_FD_14316 | JGI IMG/M metagenome (IMG submission 14316) | reverse complement strand
TCTATTTCGTTGTGGTTGTACTCCATAGCGTTAAAGAAGTGTTGAACATGCGCGAAATTAGTGAATGCGCCGCTAGATTTACTATTTTCGCAGCAATGAGTTCTAAAGAGCAAAAATTCACTTCGTCGCGCGTTCGGTCATCGTACCTGTCTGTTGTCGTTTCCATGACCCTCGTCTTGTTTGTGCTGGGTGTATTGGGTTCCCTAGTGTTTTCAGCGAAAGCATTGGCGCAAGCCGTGCGTGAGAACTTCACTTTTACCTTGGTACTGGACGAATCGGTTCCTGAAGAGGAATTACGTACGTTGGTAAAGTCGCAGCAGTTGGCTTCATACGCGAAAAGCGCGGAATTGATCACTAAAGACGCTGCAGCGGCTGCACTCCAATCAGATTTAGGGGAGGATTTTGTTGAATTTCTTGGGTATAATCCACTTTCAAATACGGTCGACCTTCATCTTAAGGGTGAATTTGTAGCCACTGGCGACCTTGAATCATTGCGCCAAGAGCTCCTCAAAGACCCATACATAGAGGATGTGCTTTATGATCCNGACCTTATTACACTCGTAAATGAAAACATAGAAAAAATAAGTTGGGTGCTAGGTGGTGCAGTCNTTGTGCTTTTACTTGTCGCTTTGGCGCTGATCAATTCCAGCATCCGTTTGACGATCTATTCAAAGCGCTTTCTGTTAAAAACGATGCAGTTGGTTGGAGCTACCTCAGCTTTCATTAGAAGGCCGTACCTTCTGAACAGTCTGTTTTTAGGCGTAATGAGTGCGCTACTAAGCATGGGATTATTGCTGGCTTTAGGCAATGTACTGGGCAATTACTTTCCTGCACTCCTCGCCCTCTTTGAACGACAAACCATATTGGTGGTATTTGCTGCCTTATTGTGTATAGGACTTTTGGTTCCGGGGGTATCTACCGCCATTGCCATTCGAAAATATTTGAAATTAAGAACGAACGAATTATACTATTGATTATGGAAAACAAGGACACTTTCCTATTTGACCGCAGAAAATATCTAGTACTTATCGCTGGATTGGTGATGCTGGCTATTGGGTTCGCATTAATGTTGGGTGGCGGTTCAGAAGCACCAGACGAATTCAACGAAGAGATTTTTGGGACACAGCGCATTGGGGTGGCTCCATGGTTCATTTTTATTGGACTATTGTTGCCTATCGCTGCCATCATGATGAAAAAAAAGGAAGATTAATAGTTGATTATGACGCCAATTCAAGCCTTAATCTTAGGTCTAATTCAGGGCCTTACGGAATTCTTACCGGTAAGCTCTTCGGGCCACCTGGAAATAGGTAAAGCTCTTTTTGGACTTGAATTATCAGGAGCGCAAAGCCTTGTATTTGATGTTGTAGTGCATGCTGGAACCGCCTTATCTACGATAGTTGTCTTTAGAAAAGATATTGCACAGATCATTACGGGTCTGCTAAAGTTTGAATGGAATGCGGAGACCAAATTTGCTAGTTTCGTTTTGCTTTCGATGCTACCGGCTGCGTTTATCGGATTAGTTTTCGAAGAGGAGATCGGTGCTTTATTTGAAGGCCAATTATTATTGATTGGTGGCATGCTCGCCCTTACCGGGTTATTGCTCTTTCTCGCAGACCGTGCGAAAGAAACTCGGAAAAGTGTTCAAGGCATTGATGCATTTGTGATTGGCTTAGCCCAAGCGGTGGCTATTTTGCCGGGTATTTCTCGAAGTGGTGCCACCATATCCACCTCCGTACTTTTGGGTATAGACCGTGCCAAGGCAGCACGCTTTTCTTTCTTAATGGTGCTGCCTATTATTTTAGGCAAAGCATTTTTAGACGCGAAGGACATCGTAGCAGGTGAAACTATGGGCGAGGAAGTCAGCGGTGCCGTTTTAATTATCGGCTTACTTGCGGCGTTTCTAAGTGGAATTGCGGCTTGTAATTGGATGATTGCGCTAGTAAAGCGCAGCCAATTAAAATATTTCTCTTACTACTGTTTTGCGGTGGCTGCCATCGTGTTGATCAGTCAACTCGTCTAAAGGTTGACCAAGGATTCTATTTTGGCAGGCGAAGTCTTGCTGGTGGATAAGCCGTTAGAATGGACCAGCTTTCAGGCTGTGTCGAAAATTCGTTTCACCCTTCAAAAAGAATTGGGTCTTAAAAAGCTGAAGGTAGGACATGCGGGAACCCTGGATCCGCTTGCAACTGGCTTGCTTATTATCTGCGTTGGTAAAAAGACAAAGGAGATTTCGACTTTTATGGGGCAAGCCAAGGAATACATTGCGCAGATCACCTTTGGTGGCACGACGCCTTCGTACGATTTGGAAAGCGAAATTGATGCAACTTTTCCAACCGAACATCTTTCCATTGAAGCAATAAAGGATGTGCTTCCGCAGTTTCAAGGAGTGATTCAGCAATACCCTCCAATATTCTCAGCCATCAAGCAGGGCGGGGTGCGGATGTATGAAAAAGCCCGTGCCGGTGAAGAGGTTGTTGTCGAGCCGCGCACTGTTCAGATTGATGAAATTGAAATCCTGTCTTTTGAGAACAATGTGCTAAGGTTGCGGGTGTTGTGTGGAAAGGGCACGTACATCCGTTCGTTAGCACATGATTTAGGTAAGGCGCTAAATTCAGGAGCGCATTTGAGTGCCCTGCGTAGAACGAAAATCGGGTCCTTCGCCGCCGATGGCGCAAAGAACCCGATAGAATGGTCTGCGTATTTTAAATCTTCGTTAGAAGATTAGTCTAAATAGTTACTTTTCCAGAGGTTGGCATTGAAATTTTTCATTCTACTAAAGCCATAAAGAGCAGTCATAGCCCCAGTCGAAAAGACCATCCAAAAGAAGAAGATTACACGGATATGCATGATAGTTCCAGTATCCTTTGGTCCGCGAATAAGGCTTTCAGGAAAGAGTAGTGCTACGGCTAGACAAAATCCAAAAACGGTTTTCATGAGGCTTTCGAAATCTCTGAACGGATATACTAATGCCCTGCGCAACGGGTGGAGATCATTGCCCCATTTTGCAATCAGGTAGTGGTATCCGCCGCCCATAGGAACGAAGAGTAAGGGGTCTTTGTCCTTTTCCGCCAATTTAAACATGCCTGCGGGTGCAATCATTTTGAAGCCTTTAATTTCACGACCCTGAGTAGCTTCAAAATCCTTTACAGCATCTAACGCTTCACTAGGGAAGGTACCGTTGAATCGTTTCGAGTCTAAAAAGCGAAGTCTGTAATCAACACAGAGCTTTTTAATGTCGGAGATGTGGTAGATCCTATTCGTGTCCAGAGCGTCAAAGTGCAACGCTTCCTGACCGCCTTCCGATGCGAAAAGGTTCTGTAAGATTCGTTCCCCGTCAGAAGGAGCATTCAATAAGATCTTGAATCCATCCAGTAGATCTTGATGGGCTGAGGTTGTGTTTTTCGAGCGTAACGCGCTCAACTTTTCGTGTAGATTAACTCCCATAATAAGGTATTTGAAGACTTCGGTTCAATTACTGTGTGGCGAGTAGGTTTAACAAATGTCGGAACTGCATTGTTTAAAATCAATTGGTTCACATAAAACTTGACAAAGGGGGTGTCGAAATCGTATCTTCGCCGTTCTCTATTTATTAATTTTTCAAAGCCCGTAAGCTATGAAAATGAAACTTTCACACTTCGCTTATGACCTCCCGAAGGAGCTCATCGCGCAAGAACCCACAATTCACCGCGACGATAGTCGCTTAATGGTTGTTCACAAAGACACTGGTGAAATTGAACACAAGCACTTTCATGAAGTCATCGATTATTTTGACGATGGCGACGTCATGGTCCTTAACAATACCAAAGTTTTTCCTGCAAGGATGTGGGGAAATAAGGAGAAGACCGGTGCGCGCATCGAAGTTTTTCTGCTTCGCGAGTTGAATTCGGAAAGCCGTTTGTGGGACGTACTGGTAGATCCAGCACGCAAAATAAGAATAGGCAACAAGTTGTACTTCGGAGAGGATGATTCGTTAGTAGCTGAGGTTATCGATAATACCACTTCTCGCGGGAGAACGCTTCGTTTTCTTTTTGACGGTAGCTATGAGGAGTTCCGCGCAAAATTGAAGGAAATGGGCGAAACCCCCTTGCCTAAATACATTGATCGCGAGCCTACAGAGGAAGATGGCGAACGCTACCAGACCATTTTTGCAAAGGTCGAAGGTGCGGTAGCTGCGCCTGTGGCCGGATTGCATTTCTCAAAGCATCTGATGAAGCGTTTGGAAATCAAAGGTGTTCATTTACCTGAGTTGACGCATCATGTGGGCTTAGGAACTTTCCGTCCGGTTGAGGTCGAAGACTTAAGTAAGCATAAAATGGATAGTGAGCAATATTTCTTGCCGCAGCGCACCGCTGATACCATTAATACCGCATTGGCTGAAAAACGCAGAGTATGTGCTATAGGTACCACGACCGTTCGAACCATTGAGAGCTCTTTGACTACAGGTGGTCGTGTGACGGGCAGCGAAGGATGGACTAATAAATTTATATTCCCTCCCTATGAAATTCAAGTACCGGACGCGATGGTCACCAACTTCCATCCTCCAGGTTCTACTTTATTGATGATGAACAGTGCTATGTTGGGTCACGATTTGGCCATGCATTCTATTAATGAAGCCATTAAGGAGAAGTACCGCTTCCTGGCTTTCGGTGATGCAATGTTGATTATCTAATGGAGATGTCACCACTTTTAGGAGCCCTGCAGTTTACACTGTGGGGCTTTTTATTTGATACTATTAAAGGCTAGTAGATAGTTTTTGGCAACATCTTCCCAATTGAAGTGCTCTTGAATACGCTCTCGAGAAAGACGGGCTTGTTCGCTTCGAATTTCCGAGGCCGGACGTTGCGTAAGTAGCAGTGCCAGCGCTTCTTCGTCTTTCCACAAGGCCCCTAAACCTCCTAAGACGCTTGCATTAAAAGGATTCTCGTGTGCTAAAACCATAGCGCCCGATCCCATGGCCTCAAGGAGTGCAGGATTTGTACCGCCTACACTATGTCCGTGCAAATAAAATATGGCTCGTGTGCGCAGGGCATTAAGGATATTTTTATCATAAATAGTGCCGGCGTAAATGATGTTTGGTTCTGGAAAAGTGGCTTTAAGTTTTCTCCCGTAACGCGTCGTATAATCGCCAACAGTAATTAGTGTTTCACCGGTGGCCGCTGCGGCATCTAGAATTTCAAATACATGATTATCTGGCTGTATTCGTCCAATGTGCAGGTGAAAGTTCTCCGTAGGTAAGTGATTATTAGCTAACAGTTCTTTGGCCTGTTTTTCTTCCTTGACAACCACGCTGCCGTAGGCAATAGTTCGTATTGGTGTTGGGAATTTATTGAGGTAGTTGGCAATTTCTGGATTGTCGGCAATTAAAAGTTTTGAACGTTTGGCTGCGCGGCGCTCACTCCATTTCAAGAATAAAGAGAGTAGGCCGGCATATTTGGCTCTTTGATGCTCTAACCCGTCCATATTGGTCACCGTTTTGTGCTTCGGCCAGAGAAAGGACCAAATCCCACTTGTGGTGTAGCCCAATTGAAGAATTATATCGAAGTTTTTACGCCGTGCATCGAGTATACATAATAGATCATAGACGAATTGGCCGGCCAGTCCTAAACGCCTCTCAGGATTGAAAATGTGGCGAATCTTAACGCCGTCCAGTTCAGATATTTTTTCAGGATGATCACTAATGGTGTAGACCACTACTTCATGGCCCGCCTTTACCCACAATGGTGCGGTTTGAGCGGCCATTTCTTCAAAGCCTCCGTATCGGTTTGGAATCCCTCTAGATCCTAGTACTGCAATCTTCACTCGTTAAAAGTAGGATATTTCTTTGGTCTCTGTTAGCTTAATAGGTAACCCGTTAATGAAAACCTATCCGTCATGGAAAAACAATCCTTTTTTGAAGCCTCGAGGCATTGGTCGCAGGCAAAGTTATTGAGTTACATATTGAACGCCGGTGCCCGATTTCAAGGTGTTGATGAGCTGGAATCCTCATTGAATGAATACTTTTTAGACTTTAATAGAATTCTCCAAATAGACGAAGATGCTTTAAGAGAGATTAAGGGAATTGGACCTACAAAAGCAAAACAAATCATGGCTGTTTTAGCCTTACATCAGGCGTGGAGTGCCCCAAGGCCACTGAAGGAAGTTATCCGTAAAAGTGCGGATGCCTACCAACATTTCAAGAGCCTGGAATTTCCTTCACACGAAGAATTTCACGTACTGTATTTAAATCGAGCGCATGCGCCTCTAGCGCGTCACCAACTGTTTAAAGGAGGTTTGACGGGAACTGTTACTGATGTACGGCTCATTCTTAAGCGGGCTTTACATTGGAATGCGACGGCCATCATTGTCGCCCACAATCACCCAAGCGGATCTTTGCAGCCCAGTGAAAACGACAAGCGAATGACGCGAAAATTAAGTGCGGCAGCAGATACTTTAGATATCAAGTTGCTCGACCACTTAATTGTGGCCGGTAGTGGCTACTTTAGCTTTTCGGATCAGGGATTATTGTAATGGGAGCATTGGCCTACAGTCAGCGATGGGCTGCATTTTTTAAGAAGTACGACCATTGGCGCTATTTTTTCGCGGAGTGGAATAAAGTCGTGTATTTAAAATCGTACCGCAAACACCATCCTGTTGGTGCCCTTGAAAAATCTTTGCATCATGGTATACGTTGGTTGATTCATAGCATTACCCAAGGTCCGGATCGCGGGTCGGGAACGTACTACCACCACAGCGGTTGGACGTCATCCTATCCGGAAACTACTGGCTACATTATTCCTTCGCTTCTGCGGTATGCTCAAACGGGAGACGGTCCTTGGGCGGAAAGTGCGGAATCAGCAGCGTTTGAAGCGGGTAAATGGTTGTTGGAAGTTCAGCGAAACGACGGCGGTTGGCCCGGTGGCTATATGCATCAGCACGGGATTCGGTGGTGTTTAATACGGGCCAAATAATTCGCGGAATGCGGGCACTTTACCTTTATACAGGTGAGGAAGTCTACAAACAATCGGCGCATCGCGCCATTGAATGGATATGGGACCAATTGGACGCCGAGGGTAAATTTTCTTCGAACGATTTCATGGGTGCGGTGCGCGTCTATGGAACCTATGTCGTTGCGCCCATATTAGCGTGGGCACCTCACTTTGAGGCAGATAAGGACGTTTGGGAAGCAAAGGCTCGATTACACTTGGATTGGGTATTGACACAGCAACAGGAAAACTTTTGGCTTGCCAATTGTGATAATACCCTGCATAAAAACCACAAGCCCATTATTCATACTATTGCGTATACGCTAGACGGTTTGTTTGATGCGGGTTGTCTTTTAAAGGAGGCGAAGTACAAGATTGCCGCTATTGGTGGGGCAGAGGTGCTTGCTCAGAAATTTGTAGAACGCGGTTTATTGCACGGTAGATATGATAAGCAGTGGTGCGGTTCAGAAGCGTTCATACCCACAGGCGGTGCGCAATTGGCCATCCTATGGAATAAAATTGCAGCGGATGATTCGCATTCATTTTGGGCGGTTGAAGCGCGCAGTAGCATGAATACATTACTCTCTGTCATAGCAACAAGCGGGGCTCGAACGGCGCGTGATGTTGGCGGTGCTTTGCAAGGATCGTTTCCAATGTGGGGCAGGTATGAAACGTTTGGTCTACCCAATTGGGCGACTAAATACATGGTGGATAGTTTGATGAATGAATTAAATTGGTCTGATGAGCGTTAGAGATGTTTTTAGGTCCTTAGTGCCGATCGTCATTTTAGATTGGAACCGTCGTCGTAAAAAGACACAGGTTCGAAATGCTTTGGCGCATAAGAAAAATACTGGAGCGGTATGGACGAAAGAGCGTTTGGTTGATTCCTTGCGAAGCGCTGGCGTGCAGTATGGGGTTGATTTATTAGTGCACAGTGCAATGAGCCGTATTGGATATGTTGAGGGCGGACCTAAGACGGTTGTTGACGCTCTTCGAGAGGTCATTGGGCCTGAAGCCAATTTATTAATGCCTACGAGCCCTGTCACTACCCTTCAAGCCAAACACCCACAAGAGGTCTTTAGTGTGCTTGAGACGCCGAGTAAAATGGGTGCAATTACGGAATACTTCAGATCGAATATTGCTACCGAACGCAGTGCGCACCCGCTTGAGCCAGTTGCTGTCGACGGTCCTGATGCCGAATGGTATACGCGGGGACATCATACGGACGGCACGCCCTACGGCCCGCAGAGTCCTTGGATGAAACATCTCGAAAGAGGGGGGCAATTGCTGTATTTAGGCACAACACTCATTAATAGCGGCACCAGTTTACATGCCGTGGAAGATGCTATTGGATGGAAGTCTTTTGCATTCCCCATCTATTTAGAAGCGAGTAAGTCATTTCCCGTACAATTGAAAGACGGTAGAAACGTTACGGTAGTAACGAAATGTCATAATCCGGACGTGAGTAACCTACGTAAATGCGACGGCCTTATTCCTTTACTCGAAACAAAAGGTGCCCTTAGTCGTGTTACTATTGGGGAAGCACCCGCATTACTGGCCGACGCACAGGCCTTTAAATCGGTCTTGCTTGCTGCTTACAGAGAAAACGGAACAACGATGTATACGCCACAAGGCTCATGAAAAATATTCTATTGACAGGCGGCGGTGGCGGAATTGCCAAAGCCATAGCTCCATTATTACCAGCTGACTCGTACCGATTGTTATTGACGACTCGGGCGGGCGATGCATTGGCTTCATTTTGTAAAGAACATTCAATACAGGCTGAGGTTTTTAGTGCAGATCTTACCGTTCAAGACGGAAGTAGAGGCCCTGTTTGAATGGACGAATAGTTTTGGTGGGGTAGATATTCTTATCAATAATGCGGGTGTTTCTCACGCCGCTGCCTCTTGGAAGCTTACGGCAGAGGAACTTCATCGTTTGATGGAAGTTAATTTTTACAGTGCTGTACGTTGCACGCAATTGGCTCTAGAAGGTATGCGANGTAAAGGCTATGGTCGAATCATTTCTATTAGCTCCGTGGTTGCGCACAAGCCCGCCTTTGGAACCAGTGCCTATACGGCTTCGAAAAGTGCGCTTGAAGGNTACATGCGCGGTGTTTCCATGGATGTTTCCACTAAAGGGATTACAGCGAATACCATTGCGTATGGCTATATGAATGCAGGAATGTTAAACGATGTTCCTCAAGCTATTCTAGACGATATAAAAAAAGGAATCCCTCAAGACCAATTTGGTCGACCTGAGCAGATAGTTGCAGCAATTCATTATCTGATAGAAAGTGAATATACTACGGGGCAGACGCTCCACATAAATGGCGGTCAATGGATGCCGTAATAGCACTTTATACGCCGCAATTAACGCCAAGATTTAAATGGGCAGCCAAGGTGTTTTTCAAAAACGCCATGCGGCTAGAATTGGTTATCTATACCTCTGAAGAGGCCTTTGCAAAAGCCGAAGGAATTAAGGTGAATTACAGTCCTGAGATGCGTAAGGATGCCTTTAATATTAGTCCACACGGTTTATTGTGGGAGCATGAGATTTCCGATCAAGAATTCTATACTTCAGATTGGGAAGGAATGCCCATTTTTTGCCAGCGTCAAATAGGTGATCTCCCATTTGATCCGCTTGCAGCAGCTTTTTATCTGGTGTCGCGCTACGAAGAATACTTGCCCTTCATTCCGGACGAACACGGCCGTTTTCCTGCGAAAGAAAGTTTCGCGTTTATCAATGGATTTTTAGAGCGCCCATTAGTAGGTGAATGGGCATTGGCCGTTGGAAGACTTTTACTGGGCGCTGAATTTGAATTGGCACAACGCTACAACTACCTGACCACAGTGGATATTGATAATCTTTTTGCGTACAAGGGTAAAGGTGCACTCAGAACAATCGGTGCATGCGCTAAAGATTTACGCAGTGGCTCGTTCGGGAAACTAAAAGAACGTTTATCCACACTTTTTAATCTTCGACGCGATCCTTACGATACATTTCGTAAACAGCGTAATTGGAACAAAACGCACGGGATTGAGGCTATTTATTTTATGCTCTTTGCTCCATTTGGCCCGAAGGACAGGAACGTCAGTCCGCACAGCACAGAGGCTGCCGTGAAGCTAAGAGAGATTGCAGATTGGTCAACGGTGGGGATTCATCCTAGTTACGCTTCGAACAGTGAAGCAGATTTGGTCCAGAATGAGCGTGTTCAGTTGCAAGAAGTTCTAAGAAGGCCTGTGATTCATTCGCGCCAGCATTACTTAAGGATGCGTACTCCTCAGACGTTTAGAAATTTAGTGGACTTAGGTGTCAAAGAAGAGCACAGTATGGGTTACACGTATACGCCTGGATTCCGTTCAAGCATGGCCTCATCCTATACTTTTTACGATTTAGAAATGGAAGCAGAATTGCCCTTGGTAATGCGACCTTTTGCGTTCATGGACATTACTTACGCCCATTTGAGCCCTGAAGCTGCGGCGGTTCAGATGAAACAGTGGATACCGGCGGTAAAGAAAGTAGGTGGTACGCTTATTTCCGTTTGGCACAATAGAACGTTCTCAGAACATGAGGCGCAGTGGAAAAACTGGCCTGAAACTTACAAAACATTCATACATGCCGCTCAACCTTAAGTATTTAGAACATAAAGAAATTGATTTTGAGCGGTGGGATCGGTGCGTTGGTGCACGAAACAAACCCCAGCCTTATGGCTTTAGTTGGTATTTGAATTGGGTTGCGCCGGGCTGGACAGCCTTAATTTATGGCGATTACGAAGCTGTATTTCCGGTGTTTCCGAAAGAAAAAAAAGGATTCAGTTTCACTACACGTCCATACGGTACGCAGTCTTTAGGGCCCTATGCGACCATTCCATTAAGTGCTGAATGGACGGAAGACTTTATTGAACGTGCCATGGCTGAGGTGCAGTATGGCGAGTTCTTTATCTCCCCGGATGTTCCGCGCCCTGCGCATTGGACAGGACAAACGTTCTCAAACTTCGTATTAAAGACCGACACATCGTATGAAAATTTGAGGTCGGGCTACAATGCGCAGACCAAGCGAAATTTAAAAAAGGCACAAAAAGCGAAATTGGATTTCGGGAATTGGCCGTCGGTTCAAGATTTAGTCCGTTTGTGGCAAAATAACACGCAGGACAAAACGCAAATCACAGATGAAAATATGCATCATCTAGGCAAGGTGTTGGAGTTTTGCGCGTACCAGAAGCGCGGTCAAATTCTTGCTGCCTATGGCGAGGGGAACAGTTTAGTTGCGGGCCAATTCTGGGTGCAGTGGCAAGGCCGTTCAACCTTATTGCTAAATGCCAGTACCTCGGAGGGCAAGGATGTAGGGGCTCCTACATTACTCATAGATCAGATGATACAATCAAAGGCAGGATTTGACCATTGCATTGATTTTGAAGGAAGTAGTATTCCAGGACTAGCACGCTTTTATCAAGGGTTTGGTGCGATAGATGAACCTTTTTATTTCCATGTGGATAACCGCTTGCCGTGGTGGTCAAAATGGATGAAACCTAAAACAACACATTCGTGAGGTACAAGCATTTATTTTTTGATTGGGATCATACCCTATGGGATTTTGAAAAGAATTCCGAGATGTCCTTGCGCAGTCTGTTCTTGGATTTAGAATTGCAAGCGCTTGGGATGCCTTCGTTTGAACTGTTTTTTGAGAAATACATAGCGATCAATGATTTGAAATGGGATTTGTATCGCCAAGGTAAAATCACCAAACAGGGTCTTCGGGAATCAAGGTTCCAAGAAACCTTTGCACACTTTGGCGTAGAAGCTAATGATGTGGCTTGGACGCTCGAAACCCGCTATATAGATGAAACACCGTACCAAAACCATTTGATACAGGGTGCACGTCAGGTGCTTGAAACCTTAAAGCAGCGAGGCTACACCATGCACATCATTACCAACGGCTTCCACGAAAGCCAAAACATTAAATTCTCTGAAAGTGGACTGGAGCCACTGTTCGATGTTTTATTGTGTAGCGATCAGGTTGGCGTAAATAAGCCCGATGCGAAGATTTTCCGTCGTGCCTTGCAGCTTGCGGGCGCCGAGCGCAAAGAAAGCCTGATGATCGGTGATAACCTCATTGCGGATTGCGTCGGCGCCCGCGAGCAAGGGATTGACCAAGTCTTCTTCAATCCGAAAAGAATAAAACACACCGAGAAAGTCACTTACGAGATTGAAGATTTAGAGGAATTGTTGGGGATCGTATAGTCAGTTTCACCGCGGTGCCGCACAAAATTCCACCTCCTGTGTTACCAAACTAAACAAAGTAAATCATGCCAGTAGTACGCGCTTTACCTGCCTATGAAGTGATGATGGGCGACCATCCATTAAAACAACCTTTACCTACGCAAAGTGTGGATCAAATTGATCCGTTTTTATTAATTCACCACCACGCTAATCATATGCCTGCCGGCACGGACCGTTGGAACGCAGGTGTCGGTCCGCATCCACACCGAGGCTTTTCTCCCGTTACATTTATGTGGTCGGGTGGTGTGCATCACAGAGACAGTCGCGGCAACAATAGCGTAGTGGATGACGGTGGTGTACAATGGATGGATGCCGGATTAGGTATTATACACAGCGAACGTCCCCCGGCCAAATTGGCTGAAGAGGGCGGTATGCAAGAAATCATACAGATCTGGATCAATACGCCCAGTGCCCGCAAAATGGACGAGCCAAACTACATTCCATTACAGAAAGATGAAATGCCAAAGGTGCCGGGCCATCCTGATTTACGGATCACATCAGGAAAACCGGTAATGAATGCCGCAGAGGGCCCATTGAAATCTTCGTACCCCATTACGGCAGCGCACGGTGTCATGGAGGCCGGAGTTGAGGCTACGTTTGAGGTGCAACCTGGTGAAAACGGCTTGTTCTATTTGTTAGACGGCAGCGGTCGCCTAGAGGGCTATGGCTTGGTTGAAGCGCATATGCTGTATCAGTTAGATGCAGGTGCGTACATGTTTACTCCTTCAGAAAAGACGAAGGTGTTTTTCATAGCGGCCGCACCCATCAATGAGAAGGTGGAAAGTTATGGACCTTTCGTAATGACGAATCAGACAGAGATTATGGAAGCCATGCGCGATTACCAGCAAGGTAAAATGGGCTTTTTAGTCGAACGCGATTTACCGTAATTCGATGCCGTGGGCCAATTGGCCTCTCGTATCTTTGCCTTGTGGGAGAAATTAAAAAAGACATTCGTACGCTAAGTCAAGAAGGAATAATCGCCTTCTTTGAATCGCACGGTGAAAAGGCCTTTAGAGCAAAGCAGGTGTATCAATGGCTTTGGCAAAAAAGTGCCAACAGCTTTGAAGAAATGACGAATCTCAGCAAGGCCACACGCGAATTGTTGAATGCTCATTTCGAATTCAAGCAGTTGGAGGTAGATGTCATGCAACAGTCGAATGACGGCACCATTAAGAATGCAGTCAAGTTGCACGATGGC
>JGI20154J14316_10003111_pt1 | contig 13481 bp, 12 predicted proteins | sample COG_04_FD_14316 | JGI IMG/M metagenome (IMG submission 14316) | reverse complement strand
ACTGGAGCTGCGACTGGAGCTGCGACTGGCATTGGAGCAGAAACAGGCGCTACTGGCTCTTTTGCTGGCGCAACAGGTGCGACGACTGCTGTTGGCAGTGTTAGTGAAGCAGGGTCTTCTCCGTCTTCGGCAAGAACAGCAATCACCGCATTTACCGCAACATTCTGGCTACCTTCAGCCACCATGAATTTTGCAATAATGCCGTCATCAAGCGCTTCAACTTCCATTGTTGCTTTGTCAGTTTCAATTTCGGCAATTACATCACCGGACCGGACCGCATCACCTTCGCCAACAACCCATCTGGCAAGAGTTCCGTCTGTCATCGTCGGCGACAGTGCTGGCATTAGAATATTTACAGCCATGTTACACTCCTTTTGAGCGGAAGCAGGCAGATTGCGCTGCTGTCACGATAGTATCGACTTGTGGGAGGGCAAGCGCTTCTAGGTTTGCAGCATATGGCATTGGCACATCTTCGCCAGCCACCCGCATCACAGGAGCATCAAGATAATCAAACGCCCCTTCCATGACTTTCATGGAAAGTTCTGCGCCAATACCAGCAAACGGGAAGCCCTCTTCGCAGGAGACAAGACGGCCTGTTTTCTTAACAGACGTCAGCAATGTTTCCGTATCAAGCGGCCGCAAGGTCCGTAAATCAATCACCTCTGCTGAGATGCCCTGTTCAGCAAGCTTTTCAGCTGCTTCAAGCGCCTTACCAACCATAATTGAAAAGGCTGAGATGGTTACATCTGTGCCGGGACGCACAATTTTGGCTTTGCCGATTGGTACGATCCAGTCATCTGTATCAGGCACCTCGAAGCTCTGGCCGTACATCACTTCATTTTCAAGGAAAATAACAGGATTTGGGTCCCTGATTGCTGCTTTCAGCAAGCCTTTGGCATCAGCCGCAGACCATGGTGAAACAACCTTCAATCCCGGACAATGGGCATACCAGCTCGCATAACATTGTGAATGCTGGGCTGCAACCCGGCTCGCCGCGCCGTTCGGGCCACGGAACACGATAGGACATCCCATCTGGCCACCTGACATATACAAGGTCTTTGCAGCAGAATTGATGATATGGTCAATGGCCTGCATGGAGAAGTTAAAGGTCATGAATTCAACAACCGGACGCAACTCACCAAACGCAGCCCCAACGCCCAAACCGGCAAAACCATGTTCGGTAATCGGCGTATCAATAACGCGTTTGTCGGAGAATTCTTCTAACAAACCTTGCGTAACCTTGTAAGCGCCCTGATATTCGGCCACTTCTTCGCCCATGACAAAGACACGCTCATCATTGCGCATCTCTTCTGCCATCGCATCGCGCAACGCTTCACGCACAGTCAATGTTTTTGTTGGCCCAGTCCAGTCAGGCTCACCTATAACAGCCCGTGCAATCGGGGCGGCGGGAAGTCCAGCTGGGGCGGGTGCAGGCGCTGTAGCATCTGGCGCAGGAGCTTCAGCAAGCGCGTCTGGCGCAGGTGAACGTTCGGGAAGCGCTTCGCCTTCTTCTTCAAGGAGGACAGCAATAACAGCGCCAACCGCGACATTATCAGTACCCTCGGCAATCACAAGCTCGCCGACAATACCATCATCTGCGGCCTCAACTTCCATTGTTGCTTTATCTGTTTCAATTTCGGCAATCACATCACCTGATGATACAGTATCACCCGATGAAATTAGCCATTTTGATAAGCGCCCTTCGCTCATTGTTGGAGACAGGGCAGGCATTGTAATTTCAATAGACATAATCGTTTTCCCTTACCCTGCTGGCTGGTCTTCAATAAGAATATCAGTATAAAGTTCTGACAAATCAGGCTCAGGACTTTCCAGAGCAAAATCAGCCGCTTGACCGACAACAGCCTTTACCGAGCTATCAATTTCCTTCAATGCCGCCTCGTCCATGCCTTCGCGCAGCATAATATCACGGAGCTGCTCAATCGGGTCATGTTGCTTTCGCATGGCATCAACCTCATCGCGGGTCCGGTATTTTGCCGATGGCATCAACCTCATCGCGGGTCCGGTATTTTGCCGGATCTGACATTGAGTGGCCACGATAACGATAGGTTTTCATTTCCAGAATATAAGGACCTTTGCCAGAGCGGCAATGTGCCAGCGCTTCTTCGCCAGCGGCTCTGACTGCCAAAACATCCATGCCATCAACCTGCTTGCCAGGGATACCATATGCTTTGCCGCGATCGGCAAGATCAAGTCCGGCAGCTGCACGGCTCACTGAGGTTCCCATACCATATTGGTTATTTTCAATCACGAAGATGACAGGAAGAGACCAGAGTGCCGCCATATTAAAGGTCTCATAAACCTGACCCTGATTGGCTGCACCATCGCCAAGATAGGCCATATTTACGCCGTCATCACCTTTGAATTTATGGGCAAACGCTAAGCCAGCACCAATTGGAACTTGCGCTGCAACAATGCCATGGCCGCCATAAAAATTCTTCTCGCGGCTAAACATATGCATGGAGCCACCCTTACCACGGGAATAACCATCTTTCCGGCCAGTCAATTCAGCCATCACACCGCCCGCATCCATTCCGCACGCAAGCATATGTCCGTGGTCACGATAAGATGTCACAACGCTATCTTGTGTTTCTGCAACTGACTGCATGCCAACAACAACAGCTTCCTGACCGATATAAAGATGGCAGAAGCCGCCAATCTGGCCCATACCATAGAGCTGACCGGCTTTCTCTTCAAACCGGCGAATAAGCACCATTTGGTGATAAAGCTCACGCAGCTGGTCAATATCAGGTTTGTCATTCAGCACGGATTTAGGCGGACGCCCTCTTTTACCCGGTGCTTTTTTCGTTGTGTCAGACTTTGTTGCCATTAGATTTTTCTCTCCACCCGTAAAAACAGACCCCAGACATGTTAAAAAAAACGGCCTGAACTCTGCTTGTCTGCCAAGACCCTGTTGAACAGATCTCTCAGCGAATAAATAATAACGTAGGATGGCGGAAATTTCTCTATTTCTGCAACAATTTTATTTTATTGATTTTATTGAATATTTTAAGTTTAAACCATATTTTGGTTAATTCGTAAATAACTTAAAATTTCAAAATCTCGAGCGGAATTGTAATTATGACGTCGTTATCGGCATAAAGCCCTACATCTGACCGCGCTGTTTCGGCAAGCATATCAGCATCAACCGCGCCTGTTTGAAGCAGTGAGATACGTTGTTCCAGCATATAGTTCTGCTTTTCAACAAGTGCCAGCCTTTCACGCGCCAACATAATGTCTCTATCTAGACTAGCGCGCGCCATCAAACCGCGCTCACCAGCAAATGTATGAAATCCGAAAAACGCGACCATCGTGCCAATAAGAATAAAATGACCAGCAAGAACAAGAGGACGACGCAATGACTGGTACATAAAAAGGCTCCTGATGGGACAATAACGGTGCGAGCTTTTATCAACCCACATTATACCGTGCAGTGAATCAAATTTGATTCGTGGCGTCAAGCGAAATGCGAATCGCGGGAAACATTACGATTCAAGCCCTTCAGCTTCTGAGTGCTACCAAAAAAGCAGCCTCGGCGAGAGACTGCTTTTTGATAAACAAACGATGATGACTAAAACCATTACCCCCGCAAAGGAGCACTGCCCGCATAGTCACCCATACCACCAAGCTCTTCTTCAATTCTGAGCAGTTGATTATATTTGGCCAGCCTGTCGGAGCGAGACAAAGAGCCTGTTTTTATCTGACCGGCATTTGTTGCAACAGATAAATCAGCGATAAAGGTATCTTCTGTTTCGCCGGACCGGTGCGAAATCACCACGCCGAAACCAGCTTGCTTTGCCATCGAAATAGCTGTCATTGTTTCAGTAAGCGTACCTATCTGATTAACCTTTACCAGAATAGCGTTCCCTGCCCCGTCGGTAATACCGCGCGCCAGACGCTCAGGATTGGTGACATAAAGGTCATCGCCCACAATCTGAACAGCATCACCAAGACGGTCTGTTAAATTTGTAAAGCCATCCCAATCATCTTCATCCAGAGGGTCTTCGAGTGAAAGAACAGGGTATTTCTGAGCAATGTCGGCCCAATAGTCACACATTTCAGCAGAACTCAGAGACCGGCCCTCACCGGCAAGGTGATAAGCGCCATCTTGATAAAATTCGGTTGCCGCTGCATCAAGTGCCAGCACCACATCATCACCAAGCGTATAGCCTGCAGCATCAACCGCGCGGGAAACAAAGGAAATAGCTTCATCGGTAGAATTAATTGCAGGCGCAAACCCGCCCTCATCACCAACAGCTGTTGATAGTCCAGCAGCTGATAATTCTTTTTGCAAGGCATGAAAAATTTCAGCGCCCATCCGCAATCCATCACCAAAACTATCTGCGCTCACCGGCATAATCATAAATTCCTGCACATCCAGCTTATTGTCAGCATGCGCGCCACCATTCAAGATATTCATCATCGGTGTTGGCAGCAGATGGGCATTTATGCCGCCAAGATAACGCCAGAGCGGCATGCCTGTGCTTTCAGCTGCCGCGCGCGCCACAGCAAGGCTTACACCAAGTATCGCATTTGCCCCGAGGCGCGATTTATTATCTGTTCCATCCAGAAGGCATAAATCAGTATCGATTTGCGTCTGGTCTAGCGCGTCCACACCGGACAGCGCGTCAAAAATCTCGGCGTTTACCGCATCAACAGCGCCCATAACGCCTTTACCGCCATATGCGCTGCTATCACCATCACGCCGTTCAACTGCCTCATAGGCGCCTGTTGATGCGCCAGATGGCACGGCTGCCCGCCCAAAGCTGCCATCACTCAGCAATACGTCAACCTCTACGGTCGGGTTACCGCGTGAATCAAGAATTTGGCGAGCGTGAATATCAAGAATATCGGACATAAAAGTCTCCTTATGAAAGAATAGGCAAAAAAAGCGCAGATAGCCTAGGCGCCATGCGCCGCATTATGAATTCGCTGAAGCGATGAAAGAAGCGCCGGCATCTCTGTCAGAGGCACCATATTAGGCCCATCAGAGGGCGCATTATCAGGATCCTCGTGACTTTCCATAAACAGACCACTTACTCCCACAGCAACCGCCGCACGCGCCAGAACCGGCACAAACTCGCGCTGGCCACCAGATGATCCCCCAGCTCCGCCAGGTTGCTGAACAGAATGCGTAGCATCAAAGATAACCGGAAGACCAAGAGACGCCATTTGTGGCAAAGCCCGCATATCGGAGACCAGCGTATTATAGCCAAAGGATGTACCGCGCTCGGTTAGCATGACCCGCGCATTGCCGGACGAAGTCAGTTTGGCAGCAACATGCTTCATATCCCACGGCGCAAGAAACTGGCCTTTTTTGACATTTATCACAGCGCCTGTCTTGGCAGCGGCAATCAGAAGATCTGTCTGACGGCATAAAAAGGCCGGAATTTGAAGCACATCAACATATTCAGCAACCGGAGCACAATGTTCAGGCAGATGTACATCTGTAAGAACCGGACAGCCAAATTCTGCCTTTACCTCAGCAAGAATACGCACGCCCTCATCAAGACCAATACCCCGTTCAGCAGATAATGATGTTCGATTGGCCTTATCGAAGGAGGATTTATAAATAAACCCCATTCCGGCATCAGCGGCAGCTTTGCTGAGCGCTGCAGCACACATCAATGCATGGTCACGCCCTTCAATCTGACACGGCCCACCAATCAGCAAAAGCGGGGCATCACCGCCGACACTAACAGCGCCAATCTTAAAACTGCTCGTCACTGGCTGTCCTCCTGATCGTGATTATATCGTAGCTCGCCTAGCAGGCACTTCAGAGAAGCGTTGCTTTTTTATGGGCCGCTGACACAAAGCCTGTGAAAAGTGGATGCGGCTCAAATGGCTTTGATTTAAGTTCCGGATGAAACTGAACACCAACAAACCATGGATGGTCTGGGCGTTCGATAATTTCAGGAAGCGCCCCATCAGGTGATACACCAGACATTACCATGCCAGCATTTTCAAGCTTGTCACGATAAGCGACATTCACTTCATAGCGGTGACGATGGCGTTCTTGAATATGTTCAGCATCATAGATAGAGCGAACCAAAGAGCCTTCTTCTAATACACAATCATAGGCGCCAAGCCGCATTGTGCCACCAAGATCATCACCATCAGCGCGGGTCTGCACCTTATTCCCAGCTGTCCATTCAGTCATTAGGCCGACAAGAGCATCGTCACACGGACCAAATTCGGTTGAACTTGCCTTATCCATACCGCCAAGCGCGCGCGCTGTTTCCAGCACAGCCATCTGCATGCCAAAACAAATGCCAAAATAAGGAATGTTACGCTCGCGCGCAATCCGGATAGCCTCAATCTTACCTTCAGCGCCGCGAAGCCCAAACCCACCCGGCACAAGAATACCGCCAACATCTTCTAGATGGTGCAAATAGGTTGTTTCGTCTTCATGCTCGAATAATTCAGAATCAAGGAATTTCAGATTAACTTTTATCCGGTTCGCAATGCCGCCATGTGCCAATGCTTCGGATAATGACTTATAAGAATCTTTAAGAGAGGTATATTTTCCAACAATCGCAATCGTCACTTCACCTTCAGGGCTTGCAACTGATTGAGAAATTTCCTGCCACCGTGTCAAATCTGGATTCGGGCTATTAAGACCAAAATGAGCGCAGACTTGAGTATCAAGACCCTCATTATGATAGGCAACTGGCACTTCATAAATATTATTAACATCACTTGCCAGAATAACAGCTTCGCTTCTGACATTACAGAACAGGCCTATTTTATCGCGCTGTTCACGCTCAAGAGGATGTTCTGTACGGCATAACAAGATGTCTGGCTGAATCCCAAGTGACTGTAATTCCTTGACAGAATGCTGGGTTGGCTTGGTTTTAAGCTCGCCTGCTGCTTTGATGTAGGGAATAAGGGTTACATGGATAAAACAGACTTGTGAGCGACCAAGCTCGTTTCCAATCTGTCTTATGGCTTCCAGAAATGGTAGCGATTCAATATCGCCAACAGTGCCGCCAATTTCGCATAAAACAAAATCTTCAGCGCTTAAATCATTTCGCACAAAGGCTTTGATAGCATCAGTTACATGCGGAATAACCTGAATCGTAGCGCCGAGATAATCACCGCGCCGCTCGCGCGCCAACACATCTGAATAGATACGCCCAGTGGTAACATTATCAGTTTTGCGTGTATGCACCCCGGTAAAGCGTTCATAATGGCCAAGATCAAGGTCAGTTTCAGCCCCATCATCGGTCACAAACACCTCACCATGCTGGGTAGGTGACATTGTTCCGGGGTCTACATTCAGATAGGGATCAAGTTTACGTAACCGCACTGAATAACCGCGCGCCTGAAGCAANGCGGCAAGAGCAGCAGAGCCAAGCCCTTTCCCAAGGGATGAGACAACGCCGCCAGTAATAAAGATAAAACGGGTCACAGGCACCATCTCCGTTCTGACATGGTGGTTAAAGAAGCATACCTAAAATTCATGAGTTTACTGTCCGGTTGGTACAGTCGGCCCAGCGGGCACAACAGGTTCTGTCGGCGTTGAGGAAATAACTTCATCCACAATTGACCCTGATGATGTTCCTGCGCCAGCAATAATGGCAAGGCCAATTGATGTCGCAAAGAAACAGGCCGCTAAAATTGCAGTTGCCCGGGACATTAAATTTGCTGTCCCTCTTGCAGTCATNAACCCGCCTTGAGACCCGCCAATACCAAGGCCGCCGCCTTCACTGCGCTGCAGTAAGACAGAGCCAACAAGCGCGATGGCGATTAAAATATGGATGGTCAAAAGAATAGTGGTCATGATACCTCAAAAAATAGACTAAGGCGTTCACACTAAACAAGACTAACGTCAAGATTACCGCAAACAAGGACGCGCATTAAATAGAGACGCTTTTATTTAGCTTAAAGCCTAGCTGAGGTAAAGGCTAAAAACAGACAATCATAGTGACTGTCTAGCGAGCCGCTGCCACAATCTGGGAAAACCCTTCAGCATCAAGCGACGCGCCGCCAACTAATGCACCATCAACATCTGCCAGCGCGAAGATATCAGCTGCATTATCTGGCTTCACCGAACCGCCATAAAGCACCGGCGCTGTAATGCCCAGCCCCGCAATACAGGCTTTTACGCCAGCATGCATCTCCGATATCTGCTCTAGTGAGGCAACAAGCCCCGTGCCAATCGCCCAAATAGGCTCATATGCAATCACCAGCGACTGCGTGCTGCGGCCGCCTCGTGCCGCCTGCCAGTGCTGAAGTGTTGTGGTAAGCTGGCGCGTGACAACATCAACAGACGCGCCAGACAGCCTGTCTTCATGGCTCTCACCAACACAAAATATGGCATTTAGGCCTGATTGCGCTGCTTGCGTCATCTTCTCTGCAATAAGATTATCTGTTTCTGCATGATACTGGCGACGCTCAGAATGACCGCACAACACCCAGCCAGCCCCAAAATCAGCAATCATTGATGCTGAAATATCGCCCGTGAACGCACCTTTTTCTGCAGCATGGCAGTCCTGAGCGCCAAATTGCACAGATGTTTTGCTCAAAACATCTTCGGCAAGCGCTAAATAACAGGCAGGAACAAACGTGATAAGACTGGCTGAAGCATCAGCAGATATATCACGATAAGATTTTAGCAAATCACCTGCATTTTGGCGCGATAGGTTCATCTTCCAGTTAGCAGCAATAATCATTAAACCCTCTTTGTCTTTTCTGGCTAATTGTGGCAGGACTATTTGAAAATATGTTTTAGGCTGATAAACGTTTTAGGCTAGAACACGTTTTAAGATTGCAGGACAGCCTGCGCCTTTACTATAATGCAGGCTGAAACAGGTTTCCATCTGATACTTTACCTTAATTCCGGTCAGGATGACATTATGCTACGGTCAATGCGCGAAGGGGCTAAATCCCCTATCATGAAGCTTTTTCTTCTTTTTCTTGCAGCAGGGTTTGCGCTGTGGGGTGTGGGGGACTTAAGTGGCGGATTTTTATCCGGCGGCAATAATGCTGTTAGTGCCGGAGACAGAAAAGTCGGCATTGAAGAAGCTGCGAATGAATTTGAGCGCAGTCGCAGGGTCACAGGGCGCGGCCTTAACGTTGGTGAAGCCATTCAAGCTGGCCTGCTAAACGAAGTTATTGGCAGCCTGGCTCGTGAAACATTGTTTGGAGCAGAAGCTGACAGGCTTGGCGTAACTGTCACGCGCGATATGAAGCGCGACTCGATTGCCAGCGATCCCCAATTCAAAGATGAGCTTGGCCAGTTTGCAGAAGGCCGCTTCCTGCAAACTCTTCGTAGCTCTGGCTTTACCGAAGAAAGCTACCTTGAAAAATTATCAAGCGCTCTTGAAGTGACCCAGATTATCGGCCCCATTACAGATGGCGGTATTTTCGCCACCGCAACAGCCACGCAAGTGTCAGCCTACCAGCTTGAGCAACGCCAAGCGAGCTACCTTACCTTTACCCCTGCGCCGGAAAGTATTTCTGCCCCACAAGATAGTACATTGAGCTCTTGGTTCACAGAACGGCAGTCCCAGTATGATGCGCCAGATCTTCGCAGCTTTGATGTAATCTTCCTGTCTGCTGACCGAATTCAGAATACCATTACACCGCGCGAAGAAGATATTGTCTCAAGCTTTGAGATTCGCCGGGATGACTTTGTCACACCAGAACGCCGCGCTGTTCGCCAAATGGTGTTCGATACCGAAGAAGAAGCGCGCGCCGCCTTATCTGACGTCACATCAGGAACAGCGTTCAATGACGTTGCATCAGCACGCTTGAATTGGACAGAAGGTGATGTAACCCTTGGTATTGTTCGCCGTGAGGAACTTGCCGATGAACTTGCCGAAGCAGCGTTTGACGCCGAAATCGGCAAAGCCTTTGGGCCGATTAGCTCAGCATTTGGCTATCATATTGCGATGATTGACAGTATCGAGGCTGCCAGTGATGTTAGCTTAGATGATGTGAGGCCTGCCATTATCGCAGCCCTGCAGTCAGAGCAGGCGATTGATTTAATCTATGACCATGTAACCAAAATCGAAGATGCTTTTGGCACCGGCGCGAGCCTTTCTGAAGCTGCCGCGCTGATAGGAACTTCAGTTATTCGCATTTCAGATATTGACCGGAACGGTCTGACAATAGATGGCGGTATTTATCAGGTAGAAGACGCCAATGACCTCACCTCGGATACGTTGTTTCTGGGCCAAGCCTGGGCGCTTGAGATAGATGAGATGTCAACGGTGATCGAATCAGTTGATGACAGCTTCTTTGTTATCCAGCCAACAAATGAAACAGCATCACGCACCCGCCCTCTCAACGAGGTTAAGGTGCGCGCTATTGCGGACTGGACGACAGAACAGGCGTTTATTGCAGCCATCACCAGTGCCACAGAGGCTATGGCGCGCGGTGATGATGGGTTTGCAGATAGCATTCTTACCGAACCTTTCAGCCGGTCTGGTGCAGGCCTTGACCATAGTGCGTCCAGCCTGATGGCAGCAGCCGCTTTTGGTCAGAAAAAAGGTGAGATTCAGCTTGTGGAAACAGGCAGGGATGTTGTGGTAATTCGCACCGATGAAATCATGCCAGCTGATGATAAAGAGGCCGAAGAATTTGCGGTGCGTCTGCTGGACGGGTTTAACGATCTTGTCCGCAATGATATCGCCTCTGCTATGGCCTTATCATTGTCTGAGACGCATAAGCTAGAGGTGAATGCAGCTCCGGTTCAACAAGCTCTTATCGGCTCTCTAGGCCAATAAACACTCATTTGTCGTAGCGTCACAAAGGTCTGTCTCATTATGGCTGAAATGCCCCCGTTAGAAGAATTTTCTCACCTTACTGAAGCACAGAGTGCTACGCGTTTTGCTGAGTCTCAGAATCACATTGTCTATCGTACGCTCATTGCGGACACCCAGACAGCTGTTGGGGCCATGATGAAGCTGGCTGACGGGCAGGATTATCATTGCCTCCTTGAATCTGTTGAAGGCGGGGAAGTGCGCGGGCGCTACTCAGTGATTGGCCTGAAACCAGACCTGCTATGGCGCTGTTCAGGCAACAAGGTTGAAATTAATCGGCAGGCTGAAACAGATCTGACAGCATTTTCACCTGATGACCAGCTTCCCCTTGTTTCATTGCGCGCGCTCATGAAAGAGAGCGAAATGCCCAATACAGCCCCCTTGCCGCCGATGGCATCCGGCCTGTTTGGTTACCTTGGCTATGACATGATTCGTCACGTTGAAAAAGTACCCGATAATAATCCAGATCTTCTCGGTGTTTTTGATACCGTGCTTATGCGCCCCTCGGTAATCGCCATTTTTGACCGGTTAAAAGATAGCATTACGCTTGCCGTTCCTATCCGCCCCGCTAGTTGGGCATCACCAACCGAGGCATGGAATGACGCCCAAGCCCGCTTGGATGAAACAGAAGAACGACTTTATGATGCCATCCCGCATAGCTATGAGCAGCCCGCTGATACGCCTGACATTATCCCGCAAAGCAATGTGAGCCAGAACCGTTTCTATGAGATGGTCAAAAAGGCGCGGGACTATATTACCGCCGGTGATATTTTTCAAGTTGTCCTCTCACAACGTTTCTCATTTCCCTTTACCCTGCCAACATTTACTTTTTATCGGAGCCTGCGGCGTCTGAACCCATCCCCCTTTCTGTTTCATTTTGCGTTGGGTGATGTCTCGATTGTTGGCTCTAGCCCTGAAATATTAGTGCGATTGCGCGGCGGTGAAGTGACAATCCGTCCCATTGCAGGCACACGCCCCCGCGGCGCAACGCCTGAAGAAGATGCTGCTCATGCAGCTGATTTAATGGCTGACGTGAAAGAACGCTCAGAACATCTGATGCTGCTTGATTTGGGCCGTAATGATGTTGGCCGTGTCTCAAAGCCCGGCTCAGTGCGGGTTATTTCTAATTTCGAAGTTGAATATTATAGCCATGTTATGCATATCGCCTCTGAGGTGCGGGGACAAATTCGTGATGAATGTGATGTCATTGATGCTCTTATTGCCGGATTCCCTGCGGGCACTGTGTCTGGCGCGCCAAAAATCAGAGCCATGGAAATTATCGACGAGCTAGAGCCTGATAGACGTGGCATCTATGCTGGGGCGGTAGGGTATATTAGCGCTGCAGGAGAGCTTGATAGCTGTATTGCCTTGCGAACGGCTGTCATCAAAGATGGTGTGATGCATGTACAGGCCGGCGCTGGCATTGTTTATGATTCTCAAGAAAAATCTGAGTTTGATGAATGTCATAATAAAGCGCGCGCCCTTATCCGCGCTGCCATGGATGCCAGTCAGTTTACGCCTTCAAATAGGCGCTAAAACGGCATCATTATTGCTATGTTTTGAGATGGAGTAACATGTCTCGTTGTTATTTGGGTGTTTTTAATTTTGGGTTTTAGGGTCGTAATGTTGCAGATTTTCAGATCTATTTCGCTCTTGCTGACTGTATTATTTATCGCCTCACATTCACCTGCTTCAGCAGCGATTAAACTTGAAACCTGGAAAACCTACGGCAACCTTGCTGAACAGGGTGCGGTATGTGCAAGCTTCGCAGCCTTGATGGAAAGCCAATCCATTCTTAACCCCGACTTAGGTATGTTATGGTCTGAACGGCGAAAATATTCCGGCAGCATCATCCTCAAAGCGTCAGAGATGGAAACCGGGACAGCGGCAAATTCAGCCGATATTGACGTGTTTGTCTCGGACTACCGCGAATGGGTTCTCTCCTCGTTACTAGCGCCAATCGCCCCGATTGACCTTGCCCAGCAAGGTGGCGACCCCCTTAAAACGGGACGCGACAGGATTACCACATTGGTTAGGACATATTGTCTTGCTATCTATGCCAAGGGAGACGCTGTGATTCTGACGCGCTTTCCCCAATTAGCCTACCTTATGAATAAATCAGCCATGACAGCACAAAATCAGCCTGAAATGCCTAAAACGTCCGTCAAGACATCAAATAAAACATCGGGAAATAAAACATCTGGAGACAAGATATCGGGAAAGTCAGCTGAAACGGCGGCAGCAAAGGTCATTTCTTCGATGCTGGCCTCGATGCGTGCACCTGAACCAGTGCTCTCCAAAAGCATGCCAAAACAAAGGCCTGCAAAGCCGGTGGCGCTGACGTCTCTTTCAGCGCAGGTAAAAGGGGGGTATCTCGCCCAGCTTGCGTCATTTTCCTCGCAAAAACGTGCAGAGAGCTCACGTGACCTTCTCATTCAGAAATTTCCAAACGCCTTCACCTCTAAAACCCTTCACGTAGAAGAGCATGTAATCGCTTCTGGATCGCGTTTCTTTAGAGTGCAAACAGCTGCCATAACCAAAGACAAAGCGCGCGAATATTGTGATATGCTATGGTTACAAAAAATAAGCTGTTTGGTAAGACAGGCGCAATAAAGCGTTATTTTCGCTGTTTGACAGCATAAAAAACACACGGCACAGTTAGGCACAAGGCACAGTCAGGCCGATAAGTCTTGG
>JGI20154J14316_10003102_pt1 | contig 13521 bp, 14 predicted proteins | sample COG_04_FD_14316 | JGI IMG/M metagenome (IMG submission 14316) | reverse complement strand
AAAAAGACGAAGTCGTTGCTGTAGGTGCTACTATTGCTATTATTGAAACTGCTGTAGATGCTGTATGTGATGCAGGAATTCAAGAAGAAGTATTACAAGTTACAGCTGTAGAAAAAACCATCGAAAAAGCAATAGAAGTTGTTGCGCCCTCAATATCAAAAACATCAGAAACCGGAAAATTTTATTCACCCCTAGTTCGTAATATTGCCAAAACGGAAGGCATTACGATGGCTGAATTGGAAATAATATCTGGTTCAGGAAAAGATGGAAGAGTTTCTAAAAATGATATTCTGTCTTTTCTTGAAAATAGAAAATCAGATCCAATAAAAATCAAGGAAGAAAAAGCGATACAACCAATCCAAAAAGTAATTCAAAAAGCAACGCCAGTTTCTGTAAATGGTGAAGATGAGATAATAGAAATGACTCGAATGGGAAAATTGATTTCCAAGCACATGGTCAATTCGGTGCAAACTGCTGCACATGTGCAGTCTTTTATTGAAATAGATGTAACCAATATCGTAAAATGGAGAACCAAAGTTAAAGAAGATTTCTTCAAAAGAGAAGGAGAGAAATTAACATTCACACCTATTTTAATGCATGCTGTTGCTGCGACTATTAAAAAGTTTCCAATGATTAATATCGCAATTGATGGCGATCACATTATCAAAAGAAAAAACATAAACTTAGGAATGGCTGCGGCTTTACCAGATGGTAACTTAATTGTGCCTGTTATAAAAAATGCAGAGATCAATTGAATCTTGTTGGAATGACAAAATCGGTGAATGATTTAGCAAACAGAGCAAGAAACAACGCATTGAAGCCAGATGAAATTCAAGATGGAACATACACGGTCACCAATGTAGGAGGTTTTGGTTCTGTCATGGGAACACCCATTATCAATCAGCCTCAGGTAGCAATTTTGGCTTTAGGAGCCATTCGCAAAGTACCAGCAGTTATTGAAACTTCTGAAGGAGATTTTATCGGTATCAGACAAAAAATGTTTGTTTCACATTCTTACGATCACCGAGTTGTCAATGGAGCTTTGGGAGGAATGTTTATCAAAACCCTAAAAGAAATAATAGAAGCTTGGGATGTAAATCAGGATTTTTAAAACAAACCATTTCATATAAAAAGAAACTCAGATTTTATCTGAGTTTTTTTTATGATATTTATTTTCTTGAATATAACCACCAATTCATATCTCTGGTTAACTTATAACCGATTTTTTCGTACAAAGAAATGGCTATATTTCCTTTATTTGTATGAAGAATAGGGAGTTTATTCTCCTTCAATATTTCTTTTGTAGTGTGTGTTATGAGTTGTCTTGCATAGCCTTTTCGTGTATGGTCTGGATGTGTAACTACTGAGCTTATCTCTATGAAATCATCAGCTTGCATACGTTGTCCAGAAATAGCAATGAGTTTTCCGTTCTTAAAGATGCCAAAAAATTTCCCCATTTTAAAACCATTTTTACGATAAAAACCAGGCATGACCAACCATATTAAATCGTAAATTTCATCAATATGTTTTTCGGTGAGAACGACAATTTCTTCAGTAGTTTCGATGTCGATCAGGTTTTCTAAAACCATTTGACAACCCGATATCTTTTTTTCTAAAACTGTTGTATTTGTGTCAATTTCTGCTGTTTGGTTTTCTGATACTAAGAAGAATTTTTCAACAGTTCTCCCGTATTCATTTAATGCCATACTGGTTTTAGAGGTATCATAAAAAGCACCAAAAATACAAATGTCTGGATCATAAAAATGAACGTCGTGGTGTGTTATTAGAAACTTTTTATGCGTTTCTTGTAAGGAGTACCAAACAGGATTTTTTAATTTTTCTTCTNTAGAGATCATTTTCTGGTGTATAAAAAAACTCGCATTTAATGCGAGTTTCTAAAGATATACTATTTTTAAAAAACTTACGCTAACATGGTAACGGGGTTTTCTATAAATGTTTTTAATGTTTGTAAAAATTGAGCACCAACGGCACCATCAACAGTTCTGTGATCACAAGTTAAAGTTAACTTCATGGTATTACCAACAACAATTTGTCCGTTTTTAACCACTGGTTTTTCAACAATTGCACCTACAGATAAAATGGCGGAGTTCGGTTGGTTGATAATCGAGGTAAAGTTTTCGATTCCAAACATTCCTAAATTAGATACCGTAAATGTGCTTCCTTGCATTTCTGCAACCGATATTTTCTTATGTCTTGCTTTTCCTGCTAAATCTCTTACAGATGCACCAATTTGAGTTAAACTCAACTGGTTGGTGTGTTTCACCACGGGTACAACCAAACCTTCATCGACTGCAACCGCAACACCTACGTGAATGTGACTGTGATAAATAGTGTTATCATTGGTCCAAGAAGTATTTACTTGTGGATGTTTTTGCAATGCCATCGCACATGCTTTTACAACCATGTCATTAAATGATACTTTGGTGTCTGGAATTGCATTGATGGTCTTTCTTGAGGCCATTGCATTGTCCATATCAACTTCAATATTTAAATTGAAGTCAGGTGCTGTAAATTTAGAATTTCCTAACGATTTTGCAATTGCTTTTCGCATTTGCGAGTTCTTTACTTCTTCTGATTTTTCTTCTCCAGAAGCGANATAGGTCATTGCAGGTGCANTNGTTTCCGTTTTTGCTACTTCAACAGTTTTNGCGGTAGGAGTATGGTTTTCTACATCTTTTTTGATAATGCGTCCATTTTCTCCAGAACCTTTAATGTCTGACAATTGATANCCTTTGTCAGCAGCAATCTTCTTTGCNAATGGNGATGCAAAAATGCGNCCATTTGTTNTATTNGCAGTTGTTGTTGTCGATGGTGTTTCTTCAACTTTTGTTGCTACAATCGNTTCTTTNTTCTCTTCAGCNGGAGCATCAGTTGTTTCAGGGACTAGACCTCCACTGGNAACAATGGCAGAAACATCAGTTCCTGTTGGNCCAATAATGGTTAGTAAACTATCAACAGGTGCTGTTTCACCTTCTTGCACGCCAATGTATAGGATGGTTCCTTCGTAGAAACATTCAAATTCCATGGTTGCTTTGTCAGTTTCAATTTCGGCTAAAATATCACCTTCTTCTACAGATTCTCCTACTTTTTTCAACCAAGTAGCTACCGTACCGTCCGTCATTGTATCACTCAAACGGGGCATAGTAATTACTTGCACTCCTGCTGGAATGCTTACTGCATCTGATTTTGCAGCTGGAGTAGTTGTTGGTGTATCTGTAACAGTTTCGGTTGTTTCTTCTTTTGTTGGTGCAGCGGCTCCACTAATTAGTGCAGAAATGTCTTCACCTTCNTCACCAATAATNGCAAGTAGTACATCAACGGGAGATGTCTCACCTTCTTGAACACCTATGTATAATAAANTTCCTTCATGGAAAGATTCAAATTCCATGGTTGCTTTGTCAGTTTCAATTTCAGCAAGAATATCGCCTTCCTCAATTTTATCTCCAACACTCTTTAACCATTTTGCCACAACACCTTCTTCCATGGTGTCGCTTAAACGCGGCATATTCACAATTGTAGCCATATTTTAACTTATAAAAGGATAATCTTCTTGTTCATATACCATGTCATACATTTGTTGTGGTTCTGGGTACGGAGAGTCTTCTGCAAATTTTTCGCATTCACTCACCTTTGCCTTTACACTTTTGTCAATTGCAGCAATTTCTTCTAAGGTAGCATAGTTTTTTTCTAAAATAACATCTCTTACTTGCGTAATCGGATCTATTTTTTTGTACTCTTCTACTTCGTCTTTTGTTCTATAATGTTGTGCATCAGACATCGAGTGACCTCTATATCTGTAGGTTTTCATTTCTAAGAAAGTAGGACCGTCTCCACGTCTTGCTCTTTGTATTGCTTCGTCAATAGCTTCTGCCACCTTTATTGGGTTCATTGCATCTACGGGGCCACAAGGCATTTCGTATCCCAAACCTAATTTCCAAATATCAGTATGGTTTGCTGTTCTTTCTACAGAAGTTCCCATCGCATATCCATTGTTCTCTACAATAAAAATAACGGGTAACTTCCACAACATGGCCATGTTAAAAGCTTCATGCAAAGAACCTTGTCTTGCTGCACCATCACCAAAACAGGTTAAAGTAACAGCATCACTTCCTTTGTATTTGTCTCCAAAAGCAATTCCGGCTCCTAATGGAATTTGACCTCCAACAATACCATGTCCTCCATAAAAACCAAATTCTTTAGAGAAAATATGCATAGATCCTCCCATCCCTTTTGATGTTCCGGTAACCTTACCATACAATTCCGCCATTACCTTTTTAGGATCTTCTCCCATACCAATNGGTTGTACGTGATTTCTGTAGGCTGTAATCATTTTGTCTTTAGACAAATCCATTGCATGCAATGCACCTGCTAAAATAGCTTCTTGACCATTGTATAAATGTAAGAAACCTCTTACTTTTTGCTGTATATATACGGATGCTAATTTGTCTTCAAATTTTCGCCAAAATAACATGTCCTTGTACCAATCTAAATAGGTTTGCTTGGTGATTTTCTTCATTCTAAATTCTCGTTGTTGGTTTTTTAAGATCATTGTGTTCATCAATAATCGAGCAGCAAAAATAACGGTTTTATATAGAATAAAAAAACAAGTTTTTTTGAATTCAACTAAAACGATTTCGTGAACCCTTTATTTGTCTTTAGCGATGACCATGGTAGCNTTGGCTCCGGTTGCTAAATTCCATTCATTTGAAGAGAGTAACATGCCGNTGTCATTGAAGACTTTAAAGCCTGCNGTATTAGGNCCCGAAGTTCCCTGATTTAAGGCTAAAATTGTAATCTTATTNATGCCNTTTTCTAATGGAATATTAAATTTTTGATAGCGTTGTTGTAAAACAATATTGACAATGATTGGAATGCCATTAATTAAGATAGTAACNCGGTCNCCATCGGGATGCTGATAGTCTCTACAAATAATATTGATACTTTTTGCATTGGTACGGATACTCCCTAAATCCTGATCAATTACAGGGTATTGATACATACCATTGATTTTCTTAAAAGATTTTANAAAACGTTCTTCACTTAATTTTGCTTGAGAGATGATTCCTTTGTTGTTTAAATTCTCTTCCTGCTGTTGTTTCTTGACTTTTTTCTGTTCTTTTTCGTAGGCTTTCTTAAAACCGTCTGCTCCGTCGATTTTTATGGAGTTGGGTTTTTCAATCTCTTTTGCGTTGGTGGTAATTACAGAACGAATTTTTCCAAGTGTTTTTCCGCCTCCATTGTTCTCAACTTGACCTCTTAGTGATGTTGTAGAAAATAGAATAAAAAATCCAGAAATTAGCAATAAGATAGCTTTCATAAGGTAGGTTTAAAGACCAGTTCAACGCAAATATAATACCGATTTTATAGGTTGTTGTTTAGAATTTGTTAAAATTAACTATTCAATTGGAAAATTAAAATAGGTTTTTGGAAACGGTTCCTTTTTTAAAGTGAAATGCCACCACTCGTTTTCATAGGGTTGAAAGCCATTTTCGAGCATGACGGTTCTTAAAAGCAGCCTGTTTTTCTGCTGAATTTTAGTGATTTTTTTATAGAATGGGTGTGATGCTTTTCCGAAAAAATCATAAGTACTTCCCATGTCTACTTCTTGATTTGTTTTTACATGGACCAATGTTAGGTCTACAGTGCTTCCCCGAGTATGTCCCGATTTTGAAGCAATATACCCTTGTGCAAACAATTCGCTTTTCGGAACTTTAGGGTAGTAGTCTTGCTTTCTGAGTGTATCGTTTAGATCTTTTGCCCATTTCACAAAATGGTCTACAGCTTGTTGTGGACGGTAGGCATCAAAAATTTTCAGACTCAGACTATCTTTTATGAAGTGCTGTTGTACCTTTCGCAATGCATGTGCCGTTTTTTGGGATACAATTACCATGTCTTTGTGATAACCATTTATAGGTTTTCCAATAAAATTGTTAGTGCTTAAATAACGCAATTCCTTTTTTATGGAAGCATCGATGTCTGACATGTATACAAATCCTTTTGGCAAACTTTGGGCACTCACACAAAAGGGAATTAAAAACAGCAATCTGAAAGCGATTATTTTCATATTTCAAAAGTACACTAATTGTTTTTTAATTAAAAAGGAAGTGCTCTAAAATGGCATTTGGAAAAAGGAACTGTTTATGTATTAAAACCATCCGATACAATCGCACGACAATAAGATCTAGATTTTCTACTAATTTTCACCCTCAAGAAGCACAAAAAAATAAAAGGAATCCTTAATTTTGCCGTCTTATGGAAGAACTCTCATTAACCACTCCGGCACTATTATTTTCTGCAATCTCTTTAATTATGTTGGCCTATACAAATCGATTTTTGGCCTATGCTGCTGTAATTCGGAATTTACATGGTCAGTATTTAGAACGAAAAGAAGCCTCGTTGTTACGACAGATTAAGAACCTAAAATTGCGTTTAAACCTCACCCGTTGGATGCAGATTTTTGGAATTTCTAGTTTGCTCTGTTGTGTGTTGACCATGTTTTTAATCTATGTAGGTAGTACAGCAATTGCTGTTTGGGTTTTTGGTTTTGCGCTGGTACTTTTAATAATTTCCCTAGCACTCTTAATTCGAGAAATTCAAATTTCGGCACAAGCATTGCAATACCATATTGCAGATATTGAAGAATATTTAAAAGACAAAAAGTAATCGCCGTTTTTTGTAAAAAAAACGACGATTTACCAAGTATACTAATAAAACCAAGTATTAGTAAATATTAGAAGTTAGCTTTCTAATAAGCGTTGAAATAGGTGTTTTATTTATCAGAAATACTTCCGCCAGAAGAGGATCTCCGGAATACTTTTTTAGGAGTTCCTTTGTAATCAATATCACCACCACTAGAAGCTCTTGCTTCAATTTTTTCAGATGCATGGATGTCTATATTTGCACCACTGGATACATTTACAATCACATTTTTGCTTATCAAATCATAGGCCTTTATTGAGCTTCCGCTACTTGCTTTTGCCGCATGATTGTCTGCACTTCCAGAAACTCGAATAGTTGCTCCACTAGAAGTGTTTGTTGCTATACTATTTGCGACGACGGTCATTTTTATAGATGCTCCGCTGCTCGCGCCAATAGAAATTTCTTCCGATTGTATTTTTTTAACCGACCGAACTTCACTTCCGCTAGAGGCTTTCAATGAATTCAATTTTTTTATAGAAACGTGTACTTTTTTTGATTTTGCACTCCAGATATTTTTCTCAGAATAAATTTTCAAAACACCGTTTTCTACTTCAGTAACAATAAGGTTTTGTAAGTTCTCGTCAGCTTCTACAGTTACAGCATTCTGGTTTTCTTGTGTGATGTTGACATCCAAACCAGTACTTGTTCTAATCGCGGTAAAATCTTCAGTTATTTTTCTGTTTTCAGTAACAACATTCCGATCTCCTTTGATGCCATTAAATGCTTCTATTACACAAGACGTGCAGACAACTGTCATTAAAAATACAAAGGCTAATTTTGTGGTTTTTGTTTTCATGATTGCTTTTTTTTTAGAGATTCATAAAGATACCCTTAAGAGACGCTTTTAAGAGTCAAAAGGTTGCTCAACTGTCTTATCTTTAGGACGAATCGTTTTCTAATTCTCTTTTTTTTCTGAATCTTTAAGNGCTTTTAGTACAGGACTATGNAGTCCCTCTTCCGTCATTAAAAAATAATGTTTTGCCATTTCACGATCGTAGGTGTTTGTGGTATTATCAACATCAGATAAAAAATTTTTTGAAGAGTTGTCAAAGAAAATACACACTCCTTTTGCGAGATAGAGGGTTACTTTTATTTCCTCGTCTTTAAAGAGGTTTTGATAGTCAGAAATATAAAAAGCGTCGAAAATTAAGGTATTGTCTACCACTTCAAAATGGTATTCAATTGCTTTTGAATTCTTTTTTGCAGCCCTTCTATTTCTGCCCGTAGATGTTTTTTGAACGGTAAAGTAACTGGTGTCCGTAGAACTCATTTCCACATCAATCGCCACATCATTACTATATACTTTTATTTTACCAGCTACTTCCTCTATGATTTGTTCCCTGTAGTTTCGATGCCTGTTTAGGTTGTTCTTATAAAAAACAGTATCGTCGTTCCATACTTTTAGCGTTAAGGTATCATTGGCAACCAGTGTGAGGTTATTTTTACTGATATTAATTCCATCGATGGCATGCGTAGTAGCAAATTCAATTCCTGCAAAACCAAGCCCAAAAGCTGCAATGAGCCAAAGACCTAATAACGTTAAAGAAGTCGTTTTGTGTAATTTTCGGACACTTCTAGATAAAATTCGTAATCCCAAAACGAAAAGAATTAGAAAAGGGATCACAAATGCCAAAAACAGAAATGTGGTTAACAACCATCTTGGAAACATCGATCCAAAAAAGAAAGGAGGTAAAAATTGTCCGTCAATGTTTAAGAACTCTAAACTACCAACAGAGAAGGCACCAAAAATTGAAAAGAGTATACCAGCCGTAGAAAAAAGAATTAAAATTACTCCGATAAATTTTCCAACAACTTTAAAAATTGCCATAATAATCTTACCTAGAGTGTCAAGAAAATCCTGGATGCCATTATTTTTTTTGGATTTTTGTTTCATTTTTTCCGAAAATTCATTTGCAGTGCTTTTTAACTTTTCAGAAGCCAAATTTGCGCCATCTTTCAATTTGTCAGATGCCTGATTTGCAGCTTGCTTTACCGTTTCAGAAACGTTACTAAACTCCTCACGAATTTTTCTTTCAATATTATCAATATTTACAGCCTCGCCTTCCATTTGTAATTTTTCAGCAGTAGTTTTTGCTTCAGGAAGCAAAATCCAAAGAATGATATAGGCCAAAACGCCACTTCCTAAACCCGCCAAAGTGGTAACCAGAAATACCAAACGAATCCAAATAGTATCCACATTAAAGTAATGCGCAATACCAGCGGCAACTCCCCCTAAAAATTTATCCTCTCCATCTCTAAAAAGTTTTTTGCCTATACTGTTATTTCTTTGGTAAGAATAACTGNCGTCGTTGTAAGACTCTTCTGCATCNGCATAATCCTCGGGCTGTCCCATTATTGTAATAACATCGTCAATGTCATTTTCATTGACAACTTGCNTTTCATNAGTAATTTTTTCTGATAAAAGTTCACTAATACGNGCTTCTATATCTGCAATGATTTCGTTTTTACCCTGTGGATCGTCACTCAAAGATTTAGAAATGGCATCCAAATACCTTCTTAATTTCTGAAAAGCACGCTCGTCTATATGGAAAAAGAATCCGCCTAAATTGATGTTTATTGTCTTATTCATGTGTTGTCGATTTTGTACTAGTTACTAAGTTTACTGCTGCTACTAAATTGCCCCATGTGGCACTTAATTCTTTTAAAAATAGGGCGCCGTTTTCTGTTAAAACGTAATATTTTCTGGGAGGGCCAGAGGTAGATTCTTCCCACCGATATGTTAATAATCCGGTGTTTTTAAGGCGTGTTAATAAGGGGTAAATAGTACCTTCAACCACGATCATTTCTGCCTTTTTTAAACTGGAAAGAATTTCAGAAGTGTATGCATCACCATTTTTTAAGATGGATAAAATGCAAAATTCTAAAACACCCTTTCGCATTTGTGCTTTTGTGTTTTCGATCTTCATTTATTGGAGTTTAAGAATCATTATTTTATAAATTTTATGGTAAAAGGATAGGCATAGCTTTCGCCCTCTTTCGCTTTTAAAGAAGCAATTATTACGAGCGCAATTCCAATTAAATAAATAATTCTTGCAATTGAACCAACACTTAAAAATCCGAAAATATTTTGGAAATCTAAATTGAATTTTATTGTATCAAAATCCCTCAATCCGTTCAGGTTTCTAAAGAAATTCCCCATAACAAGACCACCAACAAAAACAGTTAAAATAAAGACATATAACGTATAACTAATATTAAAGTTGATAGCTTCTTTACCATGTGCATCTAAAAAAGGACTTCTATCTTTCAATGTTTGCCATGCAATTAACGGCATAATAATTTGACCAAAAGGAAAAATTAAACCTGCAAAAGCAGAAATATGAATTAAAAAAGCATTCGTATTGGTTCGGTTTTGTTTCATAAGTTGAATTTTATTTGCTACTTTCTTATGCAAATATATGTCTTTAAGATAGTATTATGCAATACATAGTACTAAAATTAACAAAATTTAACATATGTAAGTTTCAATTATTGAAAGAAAAAAACGCTAAAAGTACTGTTAATGCTCAACTTTTTTAGGATTTTTTGAGTATCTTGTCAACCTTATATTTTTTTCAAATTTTAACTTTTAACGATTAAAAATGAAATTTACGCCAGCAAAAGTCAATTTTTTTAACCTTCTAAAATTACCTTTAGCCTATTTTGGAGGTGTTAGAGTCCAGTCGATCACAAACAAAGAAGTCATTGTAACTATCAAACATGCATGGAAGAATCAAAACCCGTTTAAAAGCATGTTCTGGGCAGCCCAAGGAATGGCTGCAGAAATGCCGACAGGAGTTTTGGTAATGAAAGCTATCAAAGATGCTGGGCGAAATATTTCCATGTTGGTAACACATCAAGAAGCCGATTTTTATAAAAAAGCGACTGGAAAAATTACATTTTCATGTAGAGGAGGAGACCAGATACGGGCTGCCATTGATCGCTCGATAGAAACAGGGGAGGGGCAAAAAGTTGTTTTAGTCTCCGAAGGAACGAATGCCGATGGAATTGTCGTTTCTAAGTTCCAATTCCACTGGAGCCTTCGCGTTAAAAATTAAAGCTTCTACTTCTTATTCAATTCTTTCGAAAACAAAATCAATCTAAAAATTTTCATTAGAAACTTCTACTATCAATAGAGGCTATCAACATCATACTTTCTCCTTTTTTGGAATTCATTTCTAAGATACTTACAAACAAAAGAAGTTAGTTTTTTTCCTGTAAATTGAAACAACATTAGAATTTCATGAAATTCAGAAACCTCTAAAAACAACGAATCATTTTTTTTTAAAAGATGCCCAAATGTTCCAAAAAAGAGGTGTTTTTTCCTTTCAAACTGAGCCCAAACCCTATAAAGTTCATCTGCCTATTCTCTAATTAAAAAAAAAAGGTTTTTTTGTATCGCTTTTGTAGGTTGACAAGATGTGGCGATGCATAAACAACAAATTAAGTAGTAATATTTCATAAGATAAATTGATTGTTATTCAAAAGATACTTAAAACGAACTATTTAACTTTCCGATAAAAATTGTAAATTCGCAATCCAAGAAAAGAACAATAAATGTTAGATAAAATAAGAATTGTAAAGCAACGTTATGATGAGGTTTCTGATTTAATCATTCAGCCAGAAATAATCATGAATCAAAAGCGGTATGCACAATTGAGTAAAGAATACAAAGATTTAGGAGATGTTGTAAAAAAGGGAGAAGAATATCAAACTTTACTAAACAATATTGTGGAAGCTAAAGAAATTCTTTCTGACGGTTCTGACGCTGAAATGAATGAAATGGCCAAAATAGAAATCGAAGAAGCCAATATTCGAATTCCTGAATTAGAAGAAGAGATAAAGTTTTTATTAATTCCAAAAGATCCAGAAGATGCCAAAAATGCGGTAGTTGAGTTAAGAGCTGGTACCGGTGGAGATGAAGCGAGTATTTTTGCAGGAGATTTGTTTCGAATGTATTCAAAATATTGTGAAAGCAAAGGATGGAAAGTGTCTACAGTTGATTATTCTGAAGGAACCAATGGAGGTTTTAAAGAAATTCAGTTTGAAGTAAATGGTCCCGATGTATATGGAACTTTAAAGTTTGAAGCAGGAGTGCATCGTGTACAGCGAGTTCCTCAAACAGAAACACAGGGACGTGTACATACATCAGCAGCAACCTGTATGGTTTTTCCAGAAGCAGAAGAGTTTGATGTAGAAATAAATCCAAAAGATGTCCGAATTGATTTTTTCTGTTCTTCAGGTCCAGGAGGTCAATCCGTTAACACAACCTATTCAGCAGTGCGTCTAACACACGTTCCAACTGGATTGGTGGCACAGTGTCAAGATCAGAAAAGTCAGCATAAGAATAAAGAGAAAGCCTTTAAAGTATTGCGTTCTCGTTTGTACGACATGGAGTTGGCGAAGAAAAATGCAGAAGATGCGCTAAAGCGTGGTTCTATGGTTTCATCAGGAGATCGAAGTGCAAAGATTAGAACTTACAACTATTCACAAGGGCGTGTAACAGATCACAGAATTGGTTTAACCTTATACGACCTCTCTAACATTGTAAATGGAGACATTCAGAAAATTATTGATGAATTGATGTTGGCCGAAAATACAGAAAAATTGAAACAATTAAGTGACGGTTTTTAGTCATTATAAAACAACGTAAACAAAGAAAAACGCTCAAAGTTCATAGGAACTTTAAGCGTTTTTTTATTCGGTAAAATGCTATTTCACAATCTGGTAGTTTCAAAATTTTATTGGTACATTATGAATTCCGCTGTTTGTTAATTTCGTCTTGTAGTTTTCTTCTCAGTTTTTGTTCATTCTCTAAAGACCGCTTTCGATATGCGGTTAATTCTTGTTCGATTTCAGTTAAGCTATTTTGTGCTTTTTTGGTTAAATGCTTGTTATTGTTATATTTATAAATATAGTAACACAAACCTAGAAGAAGTAAAAGAACGATAGACCAAAGGATTAAATTGTAATTTTTTTTGCTCATTGCAGCACCAAAAAGAGTGATGCTGTTTTCTTTTTGCAGCGATTGATTAAGCGCTATTTGCGTCAAGTCTGCTTGGGCCTTTAAACTCTCAAAGTTTTGTATTTCTAGCTTTAAAAGTGATTCTTTTTCAATGAGTTGTTGCTTGTAATTTTCAACGCTGTCCAAGGATTGACGTTTTAAATCTTGAAAATAAACTTTCTTAATAATTTTATACCGATCGTAACTATTAGAAATGGTATAAATTGAATCAAATAGCGTGGCTAATGGCGTTGGCTTTTCAAGAGTATCTTGAGCATTCATAAGGCCAAAAACAAATAAAACTACGGGGAATACAACTGATTTCATTTCGGTTTTTTAGAAATATAAAGTTAATAAAAAAAACCCAAACAAAAGTTTGGGTTTTTTTATATAAGCAAGTATTAATATTTATTTAATTTTCTCTACAACAGCCTTAAAAGTCTCTGGGTTGTTTACGGCTAAATCAGCTAAAACCTTACGGTTTAATTCGATGTTATTCGCTTTTATTTTCCCCATAAACTGAGAATAAGACATTCCGTGTAAACGAGCTGCGGCATTAATACGCACAATCCATAAAGAACGAAAGTTTCTCTTATTGTTTTTACGGTCACGGTATGCATAAAGCATTCCTTTTTCAACCGCATTTTTTGCTACTGTATAAACGTTTTTTCTACGTCCAAAGTAACCTTTTGCTGACTTCAAGATTTTTTTTCTTCTTTTTCTTGAGGCTACTGAATTTACTGATCTTGGCATAATTTCAATTGTTTTTTGTAGTTGGCGGTTTGTATTACAAACAC
>JGI20154J14316_10003098_pt1 | contig 13527 bp, 10 predicted proteins | sample COG_04_FD_14316 | JGI IMG/M metagenome (IMG submission 14316) | reverse complement strand
TAGAGCAACTGACTTTTAATCAGTAGGTCGATGGTTCGAACCCATCAGGGCTCACCACTCATACAAAGGCTTAGGCTTAGCGGCCTAAGCCTTTTGTGTTTCTCAGCGAGGCAAAGTGGCGTGTAACCACGTAGAATTCCTTTATTCAGTACTCGAGTTGTGAGTCCATTTCCGCCACGAGTCCGCACGCCTGCGCGTCGTTGCCAACATGTTTGGTTTGGCATGCAGTTATGCTGCTGAGGCCACTGCGGCGCGCTTAAGGCGCCATACAGGCTGAGCTTGGGGTTAGGTTGCACATATGGGGCTGCAAAAGGCCTTGATGTGTATTGATTACTTCAGTTGTTCAGTATCTTGTAATAACCACCATAGAACAGCTTCTCTAAAATAAGCATGTATCAAATCTTAATACCTGTACCTACTAGCGAAACAATTAACCCATTTCTTTTGAGGTCTCCAAGAACTATGTAGTCCACACTGAGACCAATTATAGCATTAGCATCTAATCTAATTGCCTTAGCTTTCAGCTCTAGCATAGCCATTTCAATTGCTTGTTGGAGAAAATCAGATTTTTTCTCCGGTTTTTTTCTCAAAAAATCCCAAGCACGCTTCATGACTGGAATTTTTTTAAATTCGTAGTGAAAATCAGTTGTTACTATTCCACACCGTGCTTTTATCCTGAGGTTTGTGGTACTTTCCGTTGTAACCAACATATCCTGAAATTTATTAAACATATTTTCAGTAGATCTTTGCGTTGAGGATAGTGCCGGATCTTTTGCCGTTATTATTTTTGTTTGAACGCGATCCTTCACATGGCAAGTAATACATAAGCCATTATACTGCAGAGCAGCCTGACTTTCAGCATAACCCATTGAAATGGAACATTCACGACATTTTGCCAAATTCTTTATCCTCTAGCGAACGTTCAATAATACAGCCTTCAAGAGCTAATATTCGTATGTTTAACGAAGGTATCAACCCCTAAAAACAGGATGCTCCTATCGGGTCATTTTTTCTATCATATCAGAGTTAGTCTGCATAATCCTTGCTGCTCCATTAAATTGTTGTTGCGCACGGATCATGTTCGTCATCTCAGTTGTAATGTCTACATTCGACCCCTCAACATAGCCGGTCTCTAAATTGCCAAAACCTGCTGAGTTCGGATTGCCAACAAACAATTTACCTGAGAGATCTGTAGGCGCGTACTTACCACTGCCTAATTGTTTCAAACCATTCGGATTGGAAAAAATTGAAAGTGGAATAGTTGCCACCGGAACATCTTCACCTTTCCCAAAAGCAGCCAAAATATTACCGTTATTTTCGATGCTAATGCGAGAAAGTGGATCCACAGATTCATTAATTGGGATCTGAATTCGCTGCAATACCGTAGGATCTGGGCCGACACCTACGAACTCACCTTCCACAGCCGTCATGCCAAGAACGAAGTCCCCGTCCTGTGAAACCAAGAAACCATCGGAATCGAGCGAAAACGCACCATTTCGTGTCACCGAAAAACCAACTTGATCAGGATGCTGGGTCATAAAATAACCATTACCCACAATAGCGGTGTCTAAAGCACCGCCCATTTCTACCAATGCACCCTGTGCATCACTGCGTCTTGCGTCTTCGGAATTTGCTCCCAGACCTACAAGAGCACTATCCACCCCTTCTGCCGTCCTGCCATTATAAAATTCCGAAAACGCGACAGAACTTTTTTTAAAACCTGTGGAATTTGCATTAGAAATATTATTCGAAATCATCGACAGTTCATGTAACGCAGTATCCATTCCGGACTTGATAATCGAAAACATCTCTGAGTCTCCTATGCTTGTTAGTGATTAGGAGCAATTTTTGTGCCAAAGTCTTTATTGCCAACGTAACTCTCTTTTAATGATGACCCTTTTGGGAGATCTAACCCAAAAAATCGAACAAATTCTTACTACTCAAGCGAGAAAAAGTGGCCTGCGCCGCTTCTTTGTTTGTCAATAATTCTTGTAGCCTAGTAAGTAACTCTGCCATATCTGCGTCTTCAATTTTCGAAATGTCTTCATTCAAATCAACTAAAGTATTTTGTGTACTATCAACAAATTTTTGGGCTGTGCTTGAAGCCACTCCCAGCTCTGTACGCATTGAAATAAAATGCTCAAACACATTATGTAACCTATTTTGAATGGCCTGGTTTGATAACGAGCTTGGCAAAAGTATTTCGTCGTTGATGTTTGACCCTACTACCTTTTGAATCCCTACTGATTGATCCATTGATCTGGGCAAATCAGTTGAAAAGTTTCTAATTTGTAGATCAGAAACAGTTCCTGAAAGTGTAATTTTACTATCAGAAGATAATGACGCAGATACCTTTGAAGAAGGTATTTGACTATTTATTGCTGTCACCAGCCCATTAAAATCGTTTCCGTAAACCTTTGCATCAATATTATAAACGATCCCATCAGCTAAAAGATCAAACTTGTATGAATTCACTTGTCCCGAATTGGGAAAAACAATGTCTACAGAAGCACCTTTTGAAAACAAATTGGAAGAAATTCCCGATGCAATTTCATGATCTAAACTTTGAGAAAACTCATCAATAGCTTCAAAAATAGAAAATTTATCATTAGCTGTTCCTGCCGATAGGAAAATTTCGGTACCAGAAAAATTTTGTCTCAAATCATGATCACGTGAAACTTTTAAAGTTTTTTCAACTGCAGATCCATGGTAATTAACTTGGCCAGAGTTATTTATTTTAAAGGGCTCAATATCCGTGGAGGTACCAGAAAAATACCCATTTCCAAGAGCATCACGCCCATTTGCAATACTCAAAATTTCTCGTTTAATCCCCTCAATTTCAATTTGAAACAATTTCCGTTCCTCGGCGGTTAGAAAACCGTTTGAGCTCTCAATATGCAACTCTTTCAAACGAACAGAAGCATTTTGCAACTGTTCAAAACTAATATCAATTCGTTCAAGATCAGAAACTATCCGTTCTGCATTACTGTTGAACTGAGTGATCTCCACTTTATGCTCTTCCGAAGCATTTAATAGAGATATACCCTGAACGTCATGCTTTAATGATAAAGACTTTTTTCCAGTGCTTACTTGAACTTGAATATCACCAACGTCATTGTTTAGCCGAGAAAAAAGATCTATGTTTTTTTGATAAAATCCAGAAGTAGATATCGTCATATTAGCTAACTCCCGCTACATTGATCGCAATAAGGTGTCTAGTAATTCACGAGCAGTAGTAAGCACTCGGGCGAGTGCTTGATATGCCTGCTGCTGCTCCATCAAGCGCGCCGCTTCAGTGTCTAAATCCACACCAGTCAATTCATTCTTGTTATCTAAAGCCATCTGGTAGGCGGCATCCGTAGTTTCCAGAGTTTGTTGATTAGCCTGAATTTCCGCTCCTGTGTTCGAGATAATTTTACCAAACGCATCCGAGTAACCACCCACGCCATTTTCTCTATTTAATAACGACGTATCTAACATATTGTTTAAATTATTGGCATCATCTGCATTTTTGCCTGAGACTAAAATTTTAAATGTGTCACCAGCGGCGGGAGCGCCCTCAAGTTCAAGCGAGAGCCCCTGAAAGAAAGTACTATTATCATTAACAATAGATCTTGTGCCGACGATGTGTCCTGATGGCAAGTCGTAAATATCCAACCTACTTGGATCTGCAGTGTTGACTGTCATTGAATATTCACGCAGCGCCTTTTCCGAAGTCGTGAAAATTCTACCGACAGCAGTCGGGTTGCGATCCCCTTGTGATATAAAAATAAGATCCTCTCCACGCATACCATCTATCGACAAAACTTCAGTAGCTAGCGAGTTAACTGCCACGCTAGATTTCACTCGCTGATCTGCAACATTGGAAATTCTCAATCCGCCGTTAATCACAGATAACTGCGCCGATACGGTTGAGATGCCATAGTTTGACGAGATCGAGTTTGATTTCAAACGAATGTTAGAATCTCTAGCCACGTCATAATCAACGGCTATTTTCATGCGTATTTGTGTCTCATCACTATCATCAGCTTCAGTCGACAATGACATCCATGAAGGTAACGTCCCAGGGGATTTTACTGATATTGAATTATCAGTCGTATCAAAAGAAATTTTATACTCAGTGGTTCCGACCATTACGGCAAATACTTCACTATTGCTGGCATTAGCTCGAGAGAAGTATTTAGAATACATTTCAGTTTTAGATGCATTCGAGATATGAAAATCACCGGCCACTTGGCTTGCATTAGTGGTCGCAAACGAAAGGCCATGGCCACTTACCACACCATTATTCGCTATGGCAGTTAAGCGAAGTCCATCACCAGTCGCCTCAAAATTAATTTCTAGTCTGTCTTCTTCTGGGCCAGTTAATGAGAAACTCGAACCAGCTACAAGTGCTGATACGGCCTCAGAACCAGACAATGTTTTTGTTCCAACCTTAACGTTTAGTCCCTGAACTTGAATTTTTTCGTCTATATTTAAAGTCGCTGTATATTTTTGCTCACCAAGAGAAAACTCTATTTTTGATCCATCACTCGGGAACCCATCACTGAGGCCGAATATATCACCATAAAAAATAGTTGAAGTGGCTTGATTGCGCAAATCCGTAGNGATCTGTTTTGAAATAACATTTTTTGAAAAATCTTCAGCCGTCCGAGGGCGAAAGCTACTAACCAGATTTCCAGACACAGGATCAGATAAAGTTACGCTATATTTCGATGCCGAAGACACAGCATTGATATTTTTAGCGTCGGCATAGTCACCGTCTAAATTATAATTTGCATAAAAATCGATATCAGTGTGATCATTTTTAAGGTCAAATACTTTATTAGAGAAGCCCATTTCAAACGCTGAATTAGTGCTACTCAAATTGTTACCATTGTATCCAACAGTAAAGTCCGACGTGCTTTTCAAATGTACATTCCCACCAATCACCAGATGCTCGCCATCAGCCAAGGACTTTGATGTTGTCAGCATTCTTTCGCCAAATTGGTCTAATTGATTTACTGCTATCGGATTGCCATTCGCTAAATTTACATTTTTAAGGGTAATGTCCCCCGCATCTAGTTGCTCAAGCACGATACCAGTGTCACCACTCAAATAAGCTCTAATCCCAGTCGCCTCTGAAAATGAATTTATCTGGTTAACCAATCCAACGTTTGAAGAGTTGGCTATATTCACACTAATTTGTTTTCCATCTGTATTATTTCCAAATAATTCAAATTCTAAGAGACCATCTGCAATGCCAGAAAGCTCGAGCAAGTTTGATGCAGCAGCTCCAATTCCCAAATCCGCCAGCTCAGTGGATAAATGTGCTGCAATATGCCCAGCCATCATACCGCTTTCAAACACCACATTAGTGTTGTGACCATTTCCCGTTGAAACTGAAATAGGCGCAGTTAATTGGGTTCTGGTTGATGGAAAAGAATTAGCCGCATAGACAGAGACATTGTTATTAACGCCATCATCAAATCCTGCGCCAGATAATGATACAACATCCAACCCACTTGTAGTTTTTCTATCAACATTAACCCCAGAAAACCCAACATTAGACACAGTTGGAATATAGTTGGCACGGTAAACCGCTTCACGAGAAAATCCGTTTTCAGTTGTGATGAGCTCTATAACTTCATCTTGACTCAAAATTTCACCAGAGATTTGTATTCCCTCTCTGGTAAAAACACCCATACTTGATTTCCCAACATCTTGCGGAACAAGCATACCTGCGGTCGCACCTAAAGAACCGGACTTCAACTCATCAAAATCTGAATTATTTAACTGCGATGCTGAAGAAATTAAAAAACTTGTACCCGAAGCCACAGCATGGAGACCAAGATCACTAAAGGATTTTGATGAACCGTTCGAAAGTATTGCCCCTTCGTTTAAAATTTCAGCGAGGTCATTAGTAGATCCCAAGCTTGAAAATACAGAACCGATATTAAATTGATAACTATTGTTTCCAAGCTCTAAAGTTAGCTGATCCGATGCGCTGAGTTTTGTAATATCGGTGAATATTCGCAAGCTTGCTTGTGATCTCAAGATTGTCATTTCATCAACGCTATCAACGTTTTTGATGACGCCTAAGGCACCAGTGGAATTAAATCGTATTGGATTGGCGGCATTGCGACTTTCTGAGAATAAATTTTCCAGATTTGAATTATCAGTACTAAAAGTTTCATTAAAATAGCCAATTTTTAAATCTGAATTTCCAGAGTTGTTCTCGCTGGCTTCTGACGTATGAAGGCCTGCAGCTGCAAATTTATTGCCATCAGAAATTAAAACCTTCATATTTAAAGAATTATTTTCATTAATTTTCAAATAAAATTGGTCACCGTCTTTGGGGGTTCCTTGCACGTTAACAGTTAAGCCATCTAAATCTAAATATGAATTGAAGTCGTCGACAGGCTTACCATTCGAGCTCATCACTGCCCAAGCTGAACGATCAGCATTGAAGGTCATTTTAATCTCTGAGCCTGCAAAATCTTCAGAATATCCTATCACGCTTAACGAGCTTTGACCGGTATTGCCTGAAGCCTGGATAATCTCAACATTTTTCAAACTAAAGAGATCTCCACCACGATCTCCGTTCAAGTCTAACCCAGATTTATGAATAGTATTTAATTCGCTACAGAATTTTTGTGCTAAGGCATTAACGTCCGATGCAGTTGTTCCTAGCAAACTATCAGCTGATATCAATCCCGCTAGTTGACCAGAAGTAAAGTGAACACTTGAACGATTTCCATTTACACCAATTAAGTGTGCCTTTGTACCCTGAGCACTTAAATCAAATTCAATTTCATTAGAGAAATTACCTTCCAAAAGCGTACCAACCGCTCCAAGTTGGCCAAGAGAAACAGTTACTCCGCCATTATGATGATATTCAACAGATATGTCAGCAAACTCACTTAATTTTGAAAGCAAGGTATCTCTCTGATCCAAAAGTATATTGGGAGCCCCTTTCTTATTTGCATTGCCCAAAATTTGGTTCTGAACGATTGATAAATCTTTTAGCGTGCCGTTAAATTCACCCACGGCCAGGTTTAGCGTGTCTTGTGTCAAGCTTCGCAGGTCATTTAGCCCACCACTTAAGTTGACAAATGCTCTGGATACCCCCTCTGCACCCGTTAAAGCTAGAGTTCTCAAATTAAGATCTGATGGATCTTGCGCAAGATTACTTAAACCATCAAAAAATTCACTGATACGCGTGCCAACTGTTGCGTTTTGAGGGATGAGAACAGTCTCAAGGCGATCAAGAATTTCAGCTTTTGATTTGGCGAACGCAAAAGAAGATGATGAATTTTGCAATTGCAAATCCAAGAACTGATCAAAAGCTCTCGTTATGCCACCCATTCGAACGCCTAAGCCACTAGTGTTTGATATCGATAAAATATCAGCATTAGCTACACTTATTTCCTCAATAGAGGCGTCACGACGTGCATAGCCTTCCGTACCAACGTTGGCAATATTTTGGCCCGTAGCTGCTAGGCTGTTTTTATAAGCGCTAATGCCAGCCTTACCAATATCAAATAAGTCCCCCATCTCAGTGCCCTATTTAACCAAGTCAGTTCGCAACTGACGTACAATCACGTCTGTAAGGCCTAAATTAAAAGATGCGCTTCCAGCCTGTGACAATTCGCTATCAAACATTTCCTGAAAGTTGTCACTTGCTGAAGACCCTAATAGGTCATCGCTCAACTTGCTTTGACGGGCTTGATCTAGAAACATTTTAAGAAAAATGGCCTCAAACTGGCCGGCAGCCTCCTCTAATTCTTTCAAATTTTGCGGTTTGGTTGCATACGAGGAGCTCGAATTAAACCTTGGTTCTGTTAACTTCGTTAACATTTCCGTTTGTTTTGGAATATTAGTCATTTAACTATACTCCTATATCACTATCAATTCAGCATTGAGGGCTCCGGCCTCTCTTAATGCTTCAAGTATTGCCACTAAATCTGATGAAGTCGCTCCAACTGCATTTATTGAATCAACCAAGTCACTCAATGAAACCCCTTCTCCAAACAAAAATGCTTTAGCTACTTCTTCGTTAACTTCAATTTCAGTATCGGGGTTCTGAATTGCAGGGCCCGCATTAGCGTTGGCTCCCGCGCCAACTGCCAACGCATCTGCTTGTTCTACGTTCATATCTTCTTTTACAGTCACACTGAGAGAGCCATGTGCGACAGCAGCAGGCATAACTTTTACATCACCGCTGATCACGATAGTACCCGTCCTAGAATTGATAATTATCCTTGCGGGCGGAGTTGCTTTTTCAACTTCTAAATTTTCCAACATTGATACAAACCCAACTTTTTGACTTGGATCAGACGGCGCCCTCACACGAATGCTATTTTTGTCTAGTGGAGAGGCCATACCCTCACCGAACTTTTCGTTAATGGATTTTGAAATATTAAACGCCGTTGAAAAATCACCTTGATGTAAATTTAAAATCACAAAATCAGTATCCAAGAAAGCAGTTTGCACGATCCTCTCAACGCTTGCACCTCTTGGGATTCTTCCAACTGTAGGAATATTCACTGTTAAAGAAGAATTATCTGCTCCTTCAACACCCAATCCACCAACTATGACATTTCCCTGAGCTATCGCGTAGGTTTCACCATCAGAACCTAGTAGTGGCGACATTAAAAGTGTGCCACCTTTCAACGATTCAGATCCACCAATGGTAGAAACTGTGACGTCAATAGTTTGTCCCGGCTTTGAGAAGGGCGGTAATTCTGCAGTCAGCATGACTGCAGCCGCGTTGTCACCATTAAACCCATCGACTTCACTTGTAATACCAAAGCGCGCCACCAGTGACTGCATAGATTGCAGTGTAATCCCAGTATTTCCATCTCCCGACCCAGCGAGACCAACTACAATTCCATAACCAACAAGTTGATTTGAACGAATTCCAGCTAGGGAAGTGATATCTTTGATCCTGTCCGCATTTGCTACAGCGACTAACCATGGCAATATGCACAACGTTAAAAGGGATCTGAGGAATAATTGCATTTTCTAATCTCTTATAAGGGGTTCACATTATCAAGAAGCTTGCTGTACCAACCCTTTTTACTTGACTCTGCAATATCTCCAGCACCGATGTACTGAATGTTTGCATTGGCAATACGATCAGAGGAAACGACGTTTTCTGCATCAATATCTTGTGGCCTTACAATACCATGCACACGGATGTATTCATCACCATTATTCAACGTAAGCTTTTTTTGACCTAAAATTTCAAGGTTCCCATTCTGAAACACGCGAACAACATGAACTGAAACCTGGCCCGTCAAAGAATTTGACTGTGCAGAAGAGCCACTTCCTGAAAAGGAGTTCTCACTACCGGCAGCCAGCTTTGTCGAAAGATCTGCCGCATTTGTTCTGTCTGGCAATATAAGGTTAGTAACGCCGGGCAGATTTACCGAGCTATCTAGCGATCTAGAAGTCGCAGCGTTTTGCGACTTCGTAGCCTGAAAGCTTTCCGCAAAAGAGACCGTTATTATATCGCCAACCTGCTGAGCCTTAGTCTCCATCGAAAATAAGTTGCCCTGAGCCGCATTAAAGATTGTTCCAGAACGGTTATTCGTCTCAACGAGCGGCATTTCTTGTGGATACATAGGTTCAAAATCAATACTCACGCGATCTGCATTATATTGAGCACATCCGGCAAGCATGACTAAAAATACTGTGGCTATTTTTTTCATTTTTTCACCTACAGATTATTTGAAATATAGCGCATCATTTCATCTACAGCAGTTATAGATTTAGAACTCACTTCGTAGGCACGTTGTGTTTCAATCATATCCACTAATTGTTGCACCACATTCACATTTGACCCTTCTACAAATCCCTGGAGAACAGAACCAAATCCACCATCCAACGGTGCGCCCTCTTGCGGTTGACCGCTCTCTGTGGATTCAACCAAAAAGTTTTGTCCGATTGGGAGCAAGCCACGCGGATTTCCAAAATTCACAAGTGAAATTTGACCCACTTCCTGTGCAAAATCGTTTCCTGGAACAGTAACACTAACGGCTCCATTTGCTGCAATGTTAATATTTGTTGCATCCTCTGGAATTTGAACCTGCGGCTGTACTACATAGCCACTAGCAGTGGTCATTAAGCCATCTGCGTTACGCGAAAACGCACCTGCTCGAGTGTAACCAACCCTTCCGTCGGGCAATAATGCTTGAAAAAAACCTGCGCCATCAATTGCGAGGTCAAGGGAATTATCTGTACTTACCAAACCGCCCTGGGTGAAAAGTTTTTGAGTACTAACGACCTTCACACCAGTCCCCACTGCTAGTGGTGACGTTAATGACGTATCGTCAGCAGTCTGGGCTCCAGCTTCTTTTACCACCTGATAAAAAAGAGTTTCAAAATTTGCTCTATCACGCTTAAAGCCAGTGGTGTTCACGTTGGCCAAGTTGTTGGCAATAACCTGCATTTTAAATTGTTGGGCATTGAGCCCAGTTTTTGCTACGTGCATTGCGGCTGTTGACATTAATTCGACCTTTCAACTGACTTACATATTGAAAGAGCAAGGATCGTGCCAAATAATTATGTTGGCAAACTCATGAGCTTGGTACCTGATTTATCTATCTCTTCAGCTTGCTTTATCAATTTTACGTTAATCTCAAATTGCCGTTGCATATCCATGTTAAATACCATTTCTTCAATCGCATTAACATTAGAACCCTCCAATACACCCTGAGCAAATAGCCCAGATTGATCGGCATCGGGAATGGAACCATCAAAGTTACGAATTTGTCCATCTAAACTCTTCGTCAGACCTTCAGCCGGTGGTGATACAGATCCCAAAAAGCCGACACTGGTAAAATCCCCTGGCAAGGCACCTGGCTGACGCACTAATACCTCGCCATTATCGCTGAATTTCATAGCAGAAAACGGTGGTAAAACTATGGGTTGGAGACCATCAGACAATACAAGGTTACCAACACCATCAACAAGACGGTTTTCGGTATCCACACCAAAGTCACCACGTCGTGACAGAGCAAGATCGCCGTCTGGTGGTTGAATAAATAAATACGCACCATTCAGCAAGGCAACATCTGTTTCTACACCAGTATTCTCAAGTTGCCCTGTCTCGCTAGAAAAAAATCGTTCTCCAGTTTCCAGTGGGAATATTCTCGCTGTTGCTTGGTTCAATGATGACAAAAACCCAGCGCTGCCTTCGTTGGGCAAATCTCTCCGAAAGCCGGGAACATTAGCATTTGCCAAGTTATTGGCCAAATCAAATTTAAGATCTTTTAGACCCGTGATTGAACTTAATGCCGTTTGAACCATTCTATCCATAGCGCATAGCCTTTAATTATAGTCTAATGTTAATAATGGTCTGCGTCATGCTTGTCGTAGTTTCCATCGCCTTTGCAGCAGCTTGATAATTTCGTTGTGCCGTTATCAAGTTCACTAATTCTTCTGTAATATCGACGTTCGAACGCTCCAGAGAACCAGACAATATATTGCCAAAGCCGTCTTCAGCTGCTTCGCCGAGCTCAGGCTCACCGCTAGCCGCTGTCGAAGTGAATGTGGAGTTACCAATCTGCTTCAAGCCGCTATTATTGCTGAAATTAGCAATGATAATCTTACCTAAAGTAACATTAGACCCATTCGAATAACCAGCTTTTACATTTCCATAATTATCAATTTCTAAGTTTGTTAAACGCCCGAAGCGAAGCCATCTTGCGATACATCTGTGGCCGAAAAGGGTTGCGCGTATTGAGTGGCCTTAGAAAAATCGACGGTTAGCGCCGCATTTGGCAAGCCATCATAGCTTATTTTGGTAATTGGGCTTGTTAACTCGCCAGCCTTATTGAAGGTCAGCTCACCATCATCGAGATAAAGAGGATAAAAATCTTCCACAATGTTATCAGCGAAATCATCGAATTTACTTGTAATTTCTCCAGTCGGAGAAACATAAAGTGGGCGACCCAATTCATCAGTTGCCTGTACAGGTGTCCGAACTAAAGCGGTCTCTCCAATCCCCAAAGGAATATCTTTGAGACCAAAACGCTGGGCTCCATCAACCTTGATAGTTGAGCTATCACCTGTCGAACCAGTGGTGAATGAGAGATTATTATTTGTGGTGTCGTAAACAACATCTACCCCACCAATCGGTATTCCTGTGACAGGGTGCTGCATCTGATTAATTCTATTTTCTAGCGCAATAGCCAGCGTGGTTCCCGTATAATTTCCCTCAGGAACTTTAATAAAAGCACTCACACCATCCACCACAACATTGAAGCTGTTTTCACCCCCAATAGATGTTATCGAGAAAGCATTGTTCATATCAATGAGCCCCTCGATGCCAGTCGCTACTGCAGGTTTTGACGCAAGACCGGTTGCCGCAGTAAAGCCAACTATACCTTCGCGTGGAAACCCCAATATTTGGTTCTGACCGTTACCGATTTTATTGAACGCGTACTCCGCATCATCAACAGGATCCACACCACCAAGATCAGTAAGCTTATAACGGCCCACACTAATGCTCGAAGCAGCTTGGTTTTCCTCAACACCCAGCGCGCTATTTGCCGCCAGTGTCTCGCCAGTTGTGCCGCTGGATACATTAAATAAATAGTTTACGGTATCGAATTCGACTTCCATCCCATAGCGTTTGTTCGCAATTTGCAGTTCTGGGCCATCATTTAAGAACGCATTGCCAAGACTTTTGTCATCAGACGCTAAGCTGATATCTTTATTCGAACCAAATGCTGGAATTCCAATTCCATTGGTACCACTGTCGAGCTTAGGGCTATAAACTGTAAAAGACGTTTTACCGATGCCTGTACCTAGACCAAGTGCTGAGTTCACCGTATCAAACGTTAGCCTTTGCTCTTTAGCATCATAAGCAATTTTTACTGACGGATTACGCTCATCAACCCAGTTTGTTGATTGAACTGCACCAGGAAGTCCTAAAGTAGCTATAAGAGCACCAGACGCAAGATTGGTTCCACTAACAGCTAAGGCCGTGGCGGTATTATCTGTTGTATCATGGGCCGCAAACCTCTTTGCAGAGTCCCAATTTCTTGAAAAACAATTTTGCCTGTATAGGAAGCCTCATCCACTCCCGCCACTAAACCTTCAGTACCTTCAAAATAAGCTTCGATGTGATCAGATGGTTTTGCCAAGACCGTTATGGGCATTTCATTACCTCCCAGAACAGGTAAGGCCACGTTTGTTCCCATATCAAATGTAAGTGAAACCCGATAATTTAAAGGAACAGCAGGGTCTTGTTCTACATTTGAAACAGCGATGTCTTTAGTGCCAAAAAATGTTGTGAATGCAGTATCTACTTTAGTGTTATCACCACCATCAAATTGCATGAAACGCACAGTTTCTGGGGTGGTAGAAAAATCTGCTTTGGGCACGCTTATAAAAGGCACTCCATTGGTTACTCCATAGTTACCAGCAGTTTGGTTCATGGTAGCCTTGAGGTCGTAAGCTTTAACGGCAGGTTTATTGTCGGTATTAGAATATGCAACATAGCGATCAGTGCTTGTCTGCGGATTTGTCGGACCA
>JGI20154J14316_10003081_pt1 | contig 13568 bp, 9 predicted proteins | sample COG_04_FD_14316 | JGI IMG/M metagenome (IMG submission 14316) | reverse complement strand
CCCGGTTGCTCTAATAGTGTCGAGTGTATTAGCTAAAGCTATATCGGCTTGTTCTATTTGTATTTCAGCAGCTTGCGTTGCAACACCTAAGCTAGCGAAAGGATTTGATAGTTGATCTGAAAGATCAGTAGCTAGGCCAGATAAATCAGTTGTTGACTCATATGGGTTTATAATTGTCTGTCTACTTCTCTTTAGTCGATTCAACTCTGCTTGAGCAGCTCTCTGTGCATTTCCAGCCCTCCTTGCCTCTTTAGAAGCTGCGCTAGCTCCGACCGCTGCTCCGATACCTGATATTAATGCGCCTCCCGCCGCTAATGCTGTTACTAATCCCATATTATATTGTTTTTACTATTTCATAAGACGGATCAGAATCAGCTGTCCACCCTAATTTTTTATGTGTTTCTATCAAATGTTTATTTCTACCTATACTGAACATGTACTTTTTACCAGATTCTTTACATACGTTTTCTGCTGTAGCTATTAACAGCTCTATGGCTTTTTTACGATCTCCATCTCTGTAATCTGGATTTGAAACGATCCATTCAAGTAACACAGCATCGGAATTTGTAAAATAAAGGAAACCAGCTACAATTGGCTGATTATCTTTTTCAACCATCAAGCCACCTGTACCATTGTTTGGTAGAAAGCTTTTAGGTGGATTCTGCCATTTAGGCCATTGTTCCCACCAATAACAAAGAGTTTCCCAGTCGCTATCAGTAAGTTTACGTACATTTAATTTCATTTAATTTAATTTAATATGATGACTCCACATACTCAGTGGAAACAGCAAATAGTTCTTTTTTACCAACTAAGTTGTTGTCAACACTCATTTTAATGGTAGCAAAGAAACCTTTAATACCTGAGCTAGATTGACCCCATGTAACCTCACCTGCTCTAGACACGCTGTTATTTATAAGGTTAGCAAAGTACTTACCTTCTTTAACTTTGAAATTGTTACGTAGTAATTGATTTTCTAAAGCTTGTAAGTTCGATGCCTCTGTAAGTATATTTATAGACCTAGATATAGGTAATGCACTGTCTGACGAAGTAGCCATTGAATCCATTTCCCAGTCTATACTACCTTCGTAGTTTACTGTTTTAAAGTTTTTAACTAATGATTGATTAGCATTAAACACAAAATCTACAGATGATGGATATGTTGTGCCGTAAAATACTCCTCTTCTAAGTTGACTATCAAAAGTATAATGTTGCCAGATCTTACCGTTCTTAGTAGAATAAAACGCTGTATTCAAGCTAAACATGAAACCAGGCTCAAAACTCAAGAAACTTGTCCAACCATTCACACTTTCGTCAAAATTTAAGGTTTTATAACCCTCGTTTCCTCCGTTAGTCTTTTGTATTGATACTATATAGTTTTTGTTATGTATATCCCAAGATCCAATAACATCGTCTGATGAATTTAAAGTACCTAGGTTGTCTCTAAAGAAATCTTGCATACCATAAGACGATATCTCTGTTAAACCATCCATAGATAATCTTAAAACAGCGTTTCTCTTTCTATCTGTAAAGTATTTTCTATATCCGTAAACAGCGAAAGATTCTGGGTTATCACTTATACCGTACTTACCAGCGTAAGGTACTATCTCACCAATGACTTGAGATGAGGATGTTATAGCTCTATTTCCTTCTGCAGAGTATATAGCGTCTTTATCTATTAAAGCTCTACTTACCTTGTCTTCTTGTAATAGTATTAGGTTAGAATCTTCAGCATAAAGTTTTTGTATTGATCCATTTGCAGGGTCTGCTGATCTTGTTATATCTTCACCTACTGAAAATACGTTGGTTCTATTAACACCAGTTCTAGAATTAAATACACCAGAGTATATTATAGAATTAAACCTATGTTGTTGTTGATTATCCTCTTCAACTAAGTAAGCTTTTACTCCAAAATCTACAGAAGTATTATTATAACCACCTCGTATTCTAGCTTCTTCAATATACCAATCTTTGTTTGGTTCCGTTACACTAGAAACGTAAGCGCCTGGTACTAAGTTTTCTACAACTGCATTACCAGCGTCAACTATTGACTTCATCTTCTTTATCCAGAAAGAGTTAAAATATTTTACTTCTAAAGTTGCTGACATAGTTTTATTATCACTTATTTTATTAACATATTACATTAATAGTCTTGATTGTAGTACACTCTATACCTAAGGCCTTGGTAAGTACCGCTAGTAGAGCAAGGCTCTCTTTTAAGTGAACCAGTACCTGAACCTTGAAAAGGATCAATGAAACCTACCCTAGTTCTACCAGTGTTTGGGTCATCTACTACACTTTCAAATCTAGAAGCGTATTGAAGAGCTATGTCAGATCCGTTAGCGGTGGAAGAATCAGGTATGTAATCATAAGCAGTAAGATAAACTGATGTAGCGCCAGGACGTGTACCAGTAGTTAAAGACGTGTCTGAGAAAAGTTGCTCTATAACATGCGAATAAGGAGTTCTAGCGTAACCGGTTTGATTTAAAACAAAAGCACAGGCAGTTGAAAGACCACTAGAAGAACCACTCGCTGCTGAATACTGAAAATAATCAGCGTCTCTACCAGTACCACTTATTAAATTGGTACTTTTAACTGGAACACATGTAGGGTAGTTAGCATCACTAGCGTTTATCCAGCAATCAGTTACACCTGTACCTATTCTATAACCTCTACACTCTATAAAGTATTCTCCTTTCTGTGTTAAAGCTATAGGTATGTGTATTTGAGAATTTGTACCAAGACTAATATTTGTACAAGAAAATCTACTACTACCATCAGCTATCCAACCAGCACCTACACCAATAGTACCGTTGTTTGAATTTAAATCAACAGCATTAGTACTTACAACACCTTGCGTGCTCCAAGTGCTACCACTGTTAGCTCTCTTCCATATTCTCCATCTAAATAAAGCTTTACAATTAACGCCACTAGTTTTCCTAGCTTGAACCATCAAATCAAACAATACCGTACCAGATTGTAAACCATCTGAGGATAGACTTTGAACATTAGTTGAAGTCTGTGTAAATCCAGGTGGTACCCCACCTGAAGCTGAACCAAATCTCCAACCAAATGAAGATTCAGTTTGTGAAAATACTTGACCTCTTTGCCCACCGGTGGTAGCACTTATTTGACAACTAGTTGATAAGTTACAAGCAGCAGGTACAACCCTTATAGGTTGATCGTATATTATACTTGTCAATGTTCCAGTGGTTTCAACACCTTGAGAAGTATATCCTCCGTTTGTTTGATAACTATCTAGAGCATCTTTTACTTTTAATTGACATTCGTAATAACCTTCAAGCGCTAGAGTTCCCCAAGAAATATCTCCTAGTTGTGAGTTTATTAAAATAGTAGAAAAAGGCATTCCAAAAGCAGTTAAAGGAGGAGGAGTAGATTCCAGGAACACACCTGTTTGTTGCCCGAAGTTGCTTACACTAAGAGATCCATTAGCTGGTAGCCCAACATTACCAATTGAAAAACTAGCATTAGGATCGAGAGCTTCGTAAAGCGTTGTAGTAAGTAACGGTAAAACTTGCGCTGACGGCGTTAGAGTTGGTGGAGTTGTGGACGAAAGAAAAGGCTCTACGTTAGTTAATGAACCTGTAAAAGGTATAGAAATTACATTGTTATCAACATCCACAATACTTATAGAAAAATAATAAGTATCTGTAGTTGCAAAGAATTTAGAAAAGTAGGTGAAGTAGTTATTCTTTATTTTAATTCTATAAGACCCAAAATTAGGGTCACCTACAGTCTGATTGAGTTCTGCTTCGAAGAAGTTTAAATTATTTGCTGGGCTATTATTATCAGTAACTGTTAAGCTACTAAATGTAGTATTTGTCAACGAAGCTCCCTCTGGTGAAAGTGGATAGAACGCATCTGTAATGTAAGGAGAGTCTGAAGCCCCTGTAGTAGTTCCAGAGCCATTAGGGTTTTGATTCTCTTTAAATAAAAACCCAACAGGTGTAATACCTATAGGAGCGTTTGAACCAGTTAATATATCTTCGTTTAAGTCAGATATTAAACCAGTAGTAGTTGTTTCCCAGAATATATCTAATAAAGAGTTTACTGGTTCTGTTTCGTATACCGCTAAAAAAGGCAACATAGTCCCTGCTGTAACACCTATGGATTGAGATAAAGTAGATATTCTAGCTATTAAAGGATTTGTATCTAATTGATAAAAATTATCAACAGATGCTACCTCAGCGTAGTCCATATTTAAATCAGTAGCTGTAGCTATAGTCGATGCTGTGTCGGTAGAAGAGCCTGGAAAATACTGTATATTAGACGTCGCAGAATTATTTTGAACTCTACCAAACAATTGCACAGAGCTTCTATACTGTTTTTGATCTGGACCAACTTCAGATAAATCTCTAGGTATTTTATTTATGTTATCGTTTAATAAAACAACATGCGCTGTTAAACCATCTTCGCTAGGAGGATAAGGGGAAGTACCACTATGATTTGGGTAACCATCCAGTATTCCAGGTAAGTAACAGTTGTAGTATTCTTGTTCTGTTTGTTTTACAACAACTTTATAAGAGTACCAACCAACTTGGTTTATCGTGTAAGCAAATTTTATGTCATTACTCAGATTATCTTTATTTAAGTAATTGCTACTTATAGCGCCATCTGCACCAACTGTGTAAGTTCCAGCGTTGATAGATATAGATGTAACTTTTACGTAGTCTCTATATTCTCCCCTCAAATAATCTCCAATCCTAGGAACACTAGCGTTGTCTGGGTTTGAAGAGTCTAAAGTAAAATTTAATTCGTTTTGAGAACTAGTAGTAAAAGAAGCGGAGTTGATAGAAAAACCTATACCAGAAGAAGAAGTGTCTTGGTATTGTATAGCGTAAAGACCAGCTTGACTTATACTGTTAGTATCGTTAACACCGTTTGATATCTTGTTTTGTACAACAACTTTTATAGCATCACCAAACCAGTTTTTAATTTCTGGTTGATTAGATCCATCATAATACTGGTTGTAAATAGTCGATCCACCTTTAAATTCACTAGTTCCAGTATCTATACCTGTTAAGTCTACTGGAGATAATATAACAGGAGTTTGTCTACCAAATTTATCACACAAAATAAAACCAACTTGATAGTTTCTATTCTGTTTTAATGTATGATTAGGGTATTCTACCCAAGAATCAAAATTTACAGTTTCTTTCGCAAAAGAACCAACATAATAGTCAATTGAATTGGGTGAGGAATATCTGTCGTAGAAATTACCATACATAACTCTATTACCTGAAGTCTCTTGAGCTAAAGCCCTAATAGGTACTTTATCGTATACTCTAGTTGTTTCAAACTCAGGTAGTGTTTTATATGGTTTCCTTGACTGATATTGGTAAGAATACACGTTTGTTTGTAAATCTGATGACAATATAGTGTTAATAGGTAGTGTTTCTAAAACCTTTACAGATAAAGCATCAGACTCTTTATATAGAACATCTAAATGCGTTATCTTGTATTGAGTGTCTAGGTTTGTGCCTTTAGAAGGTAGAGGTATCAATAACTCCATGTTATTCATTTCGTTCTCCATAAACTCCAATATAGTAGATCTATACGAAGCGTCTTCGTCACCTTCTCTAAAGTAACCCTTCTTTTTAGGTACATAAGCTATTTGAGTAAAAGGAGCCATTAAAGAATGTTCTCCGTCGTCAAACTTAAATCTATAAGAAAATCTAACATACCTAGCCTCTAATAGATCAGGATCACCTGGCCACCCAAGCGCAGGATCTTCTTTGGTCATTGTTGATTTTAAAAAAGTAATAGTAGCATTATCACTAATAGTAGCATTGTAGGGAACAAGAACTGTAGTAGCGCCAACTTGAGTAGATAGGGTAACAGTGTTACTTGTCTTACTATCAACGGTGACGAAGTTTGAGCCATTTATAGCGGTTGTACCACTTACGTTTTTAGCTACAACTATCATTCCAATCTCTACATCTTCAGTGTTTTCAACATTTATGGTAGAACTACCAGCTACAGCTGCTGTTGTTTTTTTAGCAACTCTTTTCAANAAACTTATAGCTTCATATGGATTGTACTTAGCTACAGACACCGTGTCTTCAGTGTTGTAGTAGCTAGAATCGTTAGTAGCTGAATTTATATTTATCTTTCTAGGTTGGTTTCTATTATCTGTAAAAAAAAGTAAATCCTCTATCAAGTTAACACCTAAAACCTTATTAGTAGTTGAGAAGTTTAAAAAATCTCCGCTAACTATTATAGAATAATTTGGATTATCTTGGTCATATATACATATATGTGACTGGTAGTTTCCAGCTAGTGGAAAATCAGTAGATGGGCTGTATGTGTTAGCAACTGATAAATAAGTTGGACTAGAGGGATTAGGATCTGTATAATTTGTTACAAAAGTTATTATATTATTATTAGTGCTATCAGAAAAATAACCTATAATTTTACAAGTACTATCATAACCCGTTGGTAAGTTTTCAGTTACAGTTGAGTTACCTATAATGTTCTCTAAAGCGCCAACATCCGCNTCTTCTGATTTACCTACAGAAATATTTTGAGCGTCACGGTATTCACCATTAGGTATAAGCCTATCGTCTAAGTCTTTATTCATCTTAGACTTTAGAAAAGTATTTTTAATCTCAGCCATTTAATTTATGATTTTATCCATTTAGATTTACCTCGCATAACTTGAACAAATTCGCTTAGTTTAATATTAGATAATCTTATCTTAGCATTTCTTAGTTTAGCGCTTTTTTCTTGACGCAGTCTCTGAACTAAATATTCAGGTTGATTTATTCTAGTAGAAACTATAGCGTGTAGTATATAAGCATATATAGCTTCCTCTGCCATCTTAGGGACTCTAGTGTCTAGATCATAAGCTAAACCATCAGAAATGTACTCTAAAATGATTAAGCGATCAACTAAGTCGTTTGAGAAAGAAAAGGTATTCTCTCTTTCGTTTATAGTGAACCAACCGTTAACTTGACTGACCTCAGGTTGTATACCGTAAAACCCACTTTGCCAAGCAAAGCCTTGACCAAAGCCTCCACCATATANATCAGCCCAAACAGGTGANCCATCTTCTAATTGGTTATTNATAACACCGATACCATTGGTGTCCCATCTTTGTTCTGTTATAGAAGTTCCCTGTATATTTTCTCCAGTACCGTCTTGAACTGGTATACCATTGTCGTCTTGTAGAGGTATAGCTGTTGGGTTACTAGTTAATGTAGTTGGGTATATAATATGCTTTATACCAGAGCGATCTATCCAGGACATGTTAACATAATTAACATAGTCTTGAGGCATAGCAATACTCAGGCTAGGTGGTATAGTTAGTTCTTGTGACTTAACACTTTTCAATGTATCATAGCTAAACTCTTGCATAGCTCTTTTAGCAAAGAAGACAACGTCTGTTCTCTTTACATCAGACACTAATTTACCAGCTCCAACGTAAGCAACCATGAAATTACTTACCACGTCGTTTAGCTTGGTGTAAGAGTAAGATCCCCAGTTTTCCTCAACAGTATTACCATAAGCATCTCTATTTCCATACTCACCACCAGTCTGTGATTTTAATTGAACAGCTACAGCTGTATTTAAAGCTAGACCTGTAGCAAATGTTATCTTGTTATCAGCTATACTGTAACTAGCAGTATACTCTGTGTATACTTGTTGCCCAGGTGCAGCAGTGTATAGTTTATAGTTATTTGTAGCGTAATCAGGATCTGTAGGATTATAACCGCCAAAAACTAAGTTAGTGTCAAATGTTGTTGGTCCAAACACTGTCTGGTTAGCAGTAGACAAAAAACTTTGTGCTCCCGCATAGTACTGACGATTGTTTTCGGTTATCAAACCTCCATTAGGTGTAGACATAGTTTATTAGCTTTTTTGATTTATTTGTTCTGCTTGTATTTGCTGAGAAGTAAGATTTACTAAATTGTAATCCTTAACTACAACGCCAGCATATAGTAATATTTTTATGATAACCTCAGGCTGCTCTGATACGTCTAACTCAAAGTCTTGAGAACCAGTAGCTATATATTGATAATAGTTTTGTCCAGATGGGATTTCAAAATTCCAAATAACATCAGCTGGTTTTTTAACGTACGATACGTTAATATTAGATATTATATCGTTAGGCTTTAAATAAAGCTTATTATCCTCGTATAAGTATAACGGGTATTGCTCAGTGGGTTTAGTTAAAGGTGACTGGTTAACATATAGAAGATCATTTCTTTGAATTAACTGAGCTTCTATTTCATCTTTATAAACAACAGTACCTAATCTATATAGGTCTGATGGTAGTGTGAAGTGATCTGTTTGATATGATGCTGTAGCGTACTTTTTAAATATAGCTATTTTTTCATCAATATTTTTTATACGATCAGCGTATTCACTGTCGTTATCTGGCACTCTAAGTTGTTGGTTCAAGCTCTCGAAGTAATTTTCAAAAGTTTCAAGTTGAACTTGAGTAGCTGTCTTATTGAACTCATCAGGTGTCATGTAACCTCGTTGTTCTTTGTTTAATATTAATAAGACTGTTTTATAAACCGTGTCTACACTTATTGCCATTTGTTAGTTTTTTTATTATAATACAGAGAAGACCGCCGAAGCGATCTNCTATATATTAGTATTACATGTTATAGAAACTTTTTCTCTATAGATTTNAAAANTTCNAANCCTTCATCTGTNTTAAAGAAAGCCGCCATAGCNGAGTATGGATGCTCGTCGAAAGGTACTGTCATNAGTTTTNTACCATTAGAAGCCCAAACAAATGTTCTTTGGTCTGCAGACAGCTTNATTATAGCTGNTTCNGTTGCTTTAATAGCAAAGTTTCTTAACTGTACGTTTTCNTCATTNGCTAGATCGATAAATAAATNTGGATTTCTNNTAGCGAACATNATCAGATCTCTTTTAATTTCTCTACTAGTCATTTTAGATACTTCAGATCCTACCTCTACTCTCAATATAGCTTCTGCTTGATCGATGTCCATAGACTTAGCAGCGTTTAAAGCTTCAATCTCCATTTCTAAATAAACTAGATCATCATTAGCTTTTTCAACTTTACTAAACTCGTAATATTTACCGTTTAAAGCTGGGTGGTATATAGATAATAGTTTCTGTAAATTCTGTTTTTGTTTAGGTACAAATAAAGTACCATTCTTAAACATAACATGCCCAAGTGTTGATTCACCTTTTTGCTCTTCTACGAGTGGTGAATTTTGATTTGTAGCATATCTTAATTCTTTTTGTTCTCCAGTTTCTTCGTCAAACCACAATAAAGGAAATCTAGCAGAATGCCTAGACGGTAGTGTTAACGTTAGTGGAGTAAATGAACCTTTTAAAATATAGGTTCTATCTTTTATTTCCCAACTAGGTTTAGCTGGTTCTACTTTTACTTTTTTTTGTGTAATTGGTTGAGGTGCAACCTCAGTTTTAGTTACTGCTGTTTTAGCTTGATTTGCCATGATATAATAAAATTTAATAATTTAATAAAAGTAATAATTACCCCCGTTGATATAACGAGGGTAAGAATTACAATAATTTACCCTTGTGTTAGTCAGTGAACAATACGAAGTTGTTCGCAGCTTGTACACATAAACATCTTTCAGAAAGGAAGTGTACTTCCATTGCGTCAAGATCAGAAGTATAAGCTCCTCCAACAGATCCAGTTAACCAAGACTTCATACGTCTGTCATCACTTTGAGATGCTCTATAACGTACGTGCAAGAATGGACGTCTGATGTTAGTTCCTAAGATTTGATCATAAACAGTAGAAGTTCCAGCCGGTACCAAGATACCCTCAATTCCTGAATCCGCAACAGCTCCACGAGTAGATGCATCGTTCAAGTATTTCCAGTCAGTCTTATAGAAGTCGTAAGAACCTCTTCTGAATCCTGAGAAACCTAAGTTTAATGCCATGTCTTCTGAATTTTCAAATAATCCATAAGCAACACCACCATTTGGTCCAGCAGATACTCCACCTAACATGTTGTCAATAGTTAAAGAAAGTTGACGATTAACAAATAACATATTCTCTTCGATAGCTCCTTGAGTATCTAAGTTTTTAAGAATTTGGTCAAACTCAGTTAAGACTCCAGCAGCAGGTGCGAATCCAGCAAAGATGTTACCTCTTTGTTTTACAGCAGCAAATAAACCTTCAGTTCCTTTGTACTTAACGTCTCCAGCGATAGCAGCAACACCAGATCCGTTAGCAGCTAAAGTTCCTTCAACCACAGACATTTCTAAGTAATCCTCAAAACGTAGTCTAGTTTCAGACTCAGCTTTTAGATACCACAAATACCCTCCAGTTCCATCTTCAGTAGCAACTTCTACCCATCCAATCTGAGCAGCGTCAGATCCAGAGATAGCGTATTTATCTTTAATGATGATAGGTGAGTTAGAATACTGAGTGAACGAAGGAGTGATTGATTTGATGTCAGCATCTCCAGTTCCTTTCTTATACTCAGATCCGTATACAAAGATCTTAAGTCCAGCGTCTAATACGTTAAACGTAGCGTCAAGATCAGCTCCGGTATAAGTAGCAACTGTAAGAGTAGCTAAAGTAGCAGAAGTGTCAACGCTGTCTGTTACTAAAGCAGTTACTTCAAGCCCATTAGAAGGATCCATAATAACGATAGTATCGTTTTTAGAGATTACATTTCCTACAAAGTTATCTCCATTAGCAGCATCTAGTACAAATGTTAAAGTAGTAGCAGTTGCGATAGTTACATCGTTGTAAGCAATATGTAATCTGTTTTGCTCAGACCATACTACTTGATCAGAAGTCATAGGCATTTCAGCACCTACCATACGTAAGAATCCAGATAATGTTCTGTTTCCGTAACGCTCTACTTCTTGTTCATAAATTTCAGGTAGATATTGTTGTGCAAAATCGTTTCCTGATCCGTCTGTAAAACTTAAATAGTTGTCAGACAATAATTGTTGTTTTTGACTCGGTTTAATTGAACCGAATGCGTTGTTTAATGCCATTTTTAAATGATTTTAAATGTTAAATTTTAATTTTTTTAATCTTTAATTTAGATGAACTAAGATTGCTTTCGCCTAATACTTTTACCTTGATACCATCTTTGAAGCCTGTTTGAGGCGCTTGCCTTACAGCTTGACTTGGATTTTTTGAACCGTCTATTACTTGTTTGACAGCATCGGCTTTTCCTTGTTCGTAAAAATGATTAGCAATAGTATCTACGTTAGCAGCGGCGTACATAGCTTTGTGATAACCAGTCGGATCTTTAACATTACCGTCATTGTCAAGAAACTTTCCTACAATATTGTTAATGTTTGATTGGNTTTCTGCAACCTTACTAGGATCTTTTACACCATATCTAAATTTCTTTTCTCCTAAATTGAAATCAAAACCTTTGAAATCTTCTGAGAATAATTTTTTAGTTTGGCTTTTAAATGCCTCGTGTTGTTGCTCGGCTTTACCTTGCTCTTCGTTATATCTATTGAAAAAGTCAGTAGCTTTCTTTTGCTCTTGAGTTACGCCCGGTCTCAACTTGATATCGTCGTAGTATTTACTCTTTGTTTGCTCTAGAAAGTTCTTGGCTTTTGCAACTTCTTCTTTGAACGCAAGCTTTTTCTTGCGGATGTCTCTTTCCTCGTCTAGATCTTCATCGTATGAAAAATCCTCAAGTAAGAGACTTACATCCTCACTGTCTAAGTAAGGCTTTGTTTTACTATAATATTCTTTAAGTAAAGTATTGTTATCTATGTTAGAATAATCAGCATTTAGTCTAACATAATCTTCTAACGTCCCACCTGTCTCGTTCATAAACGTAACAAGTTTTTCAATGTTTTCAGGAAGAGGAGTTCCAGCTACTTTATTATCTCTAATAGCTTCTTCTACTTCTTGCTTAACTTCTTTTACTTCTTCTTCTGTTATTTCTTGAATAATTGGGTTTTCATCTTGAATGGAGCTTTCCCCTGATGATACTTGTTCACCCACTTCTTGTACAGCTCCGGCTCGTTGATCTTCAACCACGTTTGCTGCTTCTTGCTCTGTATTGGCATTTTCTTCAGATTGTTTTTCTTCTGAACCAATTACCACTTTGGTAACTTCTTGTTCTTCATTTTTTTTCTCTACTGGTGTAGATAAATCGACCTTGATAGGTCCATCTTGTGTTTTACCTAGATCCTTAGGCTTTGTTTTTTTACCTTTTAGAGAGAATTCTCCCTCTTGCTTTTCTTGTGACATAATATAATATAATTAAATAGTTAAAATTTATTCTTACTTAGGACCAAACTGTTCTAGTCCAAATCCACTAAGATTATCAAAACCAGCAGACTCGAAGTTTTTAGGTAGCTCGTCGTTTTGTCTCTGAGCTATAAGTTCAGACTGTTGAGTAGCTTGTATTCTAGTCCTTTCGTCTTTGCGATTNTCAATCTCAGACTCTTTGTTTTTTTCTACGTCTGCTCTAGCTTTTGCCAGCTGTAACTGGTAGCTAAACTCTTCAGCCATTAACTCTCTTTTTATTTGAGCTTCTGTCTGCATACGTTGTATCTCGAACTGAGACTTAGCTTGCTCTATACTAACTTTTTCTTGAGTTATAGCTTGTTGTTTTTGAACCTCAGCCATAGCGGAAGCTTCTGTTGCTTGAGCGTTAGCCTGTGCTTGAGCCTGTATGTTAGCTTGTTGATCAGCCATCTTTTGTTGATGACGCTTTTTCTTTTTAAGCTTTAATAGCTGATTAGCCATTTTTAAGTTCCTAACTTGTCGTATATCTATAACATCGTCAAGATCTATATTTTGAGTCTGAAGTGCTATTTGTAAGTTTTGCTCTAGTTTAGCTTTTTCTTCTTCGTCAGGTTCTAACTCTAAATATATACCAAAATCATGTAAATTTAAGTTTTCAATTTCACTAAGTGTTTGAAAGTTATAGTTAGATATACTTTGCTTTAGTGAGTTGGCTGTTAGTGGATATGATAAAGAATCAGCAATTTTTAAAGAAATATTTTCACATACTCTTAAGGTCAAAAACAACTGAGCTTGCATCAAGTGTCTTGTAGCTGTATTAGACGCGTTGACTGCCATTTTTTGTAAACCTAATAAAGAGTCTTTGTCTGGCGTAGAACCGTCTCTTGCCTCGTTTAGCCCGGTTACGTCTCTAATCATTTGTAAGTAATACTGGTACGTATTAATTAAGGATCCTATTTTACCTTGACCTGATGATGAAGTTAGCTCTTGAACAGGAACTTTACCAGCATTCATACCTCCTTCTTGAGTTAAAGATCTACCAACAACGCTACCTGTTTGGAAATACATATTAAGAGCTTCCGCGGGATTATAACTTGTACCATTACCTAAGTCAACTTCAGCTAAACCATCCATATCTAAGAATACACCATCAGGTACTATTCTAGACATTACTTGCTGTAGCTTTAGGTGAGNATAGTACCTGANTCATATCTGCAAAACCAGTTATTCTACTTACTATAGACTCTATTCTACCTTTATAAATCCTAGGTGCACATATAGAGTAGTTCATTTCTACTTTAGTTGTGTCAGCAAAGGGTCTAGACATATTTTCAGCGAGTTTCCACTCTAGCATATGGTT
>JGI20154J14316_10003079_pt1 | contig 13573 bp, 14 predicted proteins | sample COG_04_FD_14316 | JGI IMG/M metagenome (IMG submission 14316) | reverse complement strand
TTGATATCACCGTCGAGGGTTGCGGTGGCCATGCGGCCAAACCTCAGCAGACCGTAGATCCTACCGTTGCGGCCAGCCAGATGGTGCTGTCTTTACAAAGCGTGGTCAGTCGAAACGCAGATCCGGTACAGCAAATGGTGATTTCGGTCACCTCATTCGAAACGTCTTCCAAAGCCTATAATGTCATCCCGGCCTCGGTACATCTGCGGGGCACGATCCGCACGATGAGCGCCGAAATGCGCGCTTTGGCAAAAAAGCGGCTGATCGAGATCGCGGAAAATACGGCCCTTGTTTTTGAGGCTAAAGCGCACGTGCAGTATCACCCCGGTTATCCGGTGATGAGCAATCACCCACAGCAAACAATGCTTGCCGCCGATGTGGCGCGGGTCGTTTCAGGTCAATGCGATGAGGCCCCACTGGTGATGGGAGGCGAGGATTTTGCGTATATGCTGTTAGAGCGTCCAGGGGCGTATATTTTGATGGGCAATGGAGACACTGCGGCGGTGCATCATCCGGAATATAACTTTAATGATGAGGCAATACCGGCGGGTGTGAGTTTTTGGGTTGAACTCGCCGAAAGCCGGATGCCGCCTTATTAGAGGCGGTTGGCTGTAAAAAAACCCTCAACAAAATTGTGAGGGTTTTTTCGTGCGATGCGGTTTTTAGACGCGCATGTTTTTACTTTGGCAGCGGCCCAATCATCATAATCATTTGGCGGCCTTCCATTTTAGGCATGTTTTCAACCTTGCCCGATTCTTGCACGTCGTCAGCGACCCGTTCAAGCAATTCTCGCCCCAGATTGAGGTGCGCCATTTCACGTCCTCGAAATCTTAAGGTTATTTTAACTTTGTCACCATTGGCCAAAAACTTGTAAACATTTCGCATTTTAACGTCATAGTCGTTAATGTCCGTGCCAGGTCTGAACTTAACCTCTTTAACCTCAATTATTTTTTGTTTTTTACGGGCCTCTGATTCGCGCTTTTGTTGTTCATATTTGAACTTCCCAAAGTCCATAATTTTGCATACGGGCGGGTTCGCATTGGGAGATATCTCAACTAGGTCCAGGCCAACGGCCTCGGCCATCTCGATTCCGCGATTTGGCGACACTAAACCGACGTTCTCTCCTTCTGCGCCAATCAGGCGAATTTCGGGGTTGTTGATCCGTTCATTGATCCGGGGTCCGGTTTCGCGCGACGGAGGCGCGTTGTGAGGTCTGCGGGCTATTTTTTTGTTCCTTCGGTTGTTCACTGATTTGAAGCGTGACGGTAGCCGTCCGCGCTGTTGTTTTCAAGTGTGAACTTTGTTTTTGACATATTTACAATGTACATTGGCTTTGAATGCCGCAACTAGCTATCCTAGCGGGCGCGTTGTGCGAGAATTTTAGGGTTTAACTTTGCCCAGATCAAAGGAGAAATTTGTTGATTTGATGTTCATTTCGGGGTCGGTCACGGCGTACTGAGGTCATTAACCTCTTATTAACGTCGTTTGTAAATGATGGCCGCTTCCGGACTTTGATATAGTTTATAAGGACTTGATCTTCTGACGAAGATACTTTGCAACTTTATTCTCGTGTGAGATAAAATAATTAGGCTAATATGGGTATACTTTATATGTATAAATTCTATATATTGTGTCAATGTGACTTTATTTACAGTTAGCCTGCCAGGCTAAGTCCCGGTAGCAGGAGACCGACGCTTGAACAAATTTAAAACTAACGAAACTCATTCCCTTTCAGATACCGCCTATCAAACCTTGCGGCAGGCCATACTATCAGGTGAACTGGCGGCAGGTTTTTTTGCCTCCGATAGAGAACTTTGCGATCGGTTTTCTTTCAGCCGTACTCCTGTGCGCGAAGCAGTATTGCGCTTACGTGATGAACGATTGGTTGAGGTTCTACCTCGAAAGGGCATGCGCGTCTGTGCTTTGATGGTTGACGACATGCGCGAAATGAGTATTGTTTTGAAAGCCTTAGCTGTTCAGGCGGCTGCGCAGATATCTGCAGGCGCACTTGATGCGTTAGATGTGGCCACCATTGAGGATCTTGTTTCTCACATGGAGAAAACGGTTTCTGATGAAGATCGAGGCGTCTGGTTGGACGCGGAGACGCAATTTCACATGCACCTTATTCGCCTATGCAAAAACAAGAGGCTGATCGGAATTTATGAAAATTTGTTTGGTCTGATGGAGCGGGCGCGATATTTTACTTTGTATCTGCGCCAAACCCCAGTCGAATCAACGAAAGAGTACCGGCAAATCCTAAGTGCGCTTACCCCGGTTGGAGGGGAGCGTCTGGTGCAGGTTTATAGCGCCCATTGGCAGCGCAGCTCTGACGAGATGTTGCAGTTGATCTCTAAGTACACGAAGGGAACTGTCCGGGCGTCTTTGGGTATGTGAAATGCGGTCCCGAGGGTGAGGGGTGATCCCCCGAATGCAGAAATGGGCCTAGCCTTGTGTTGTGACCAAATACGGGTCTGTACGCCCAGAGCATTTCCTTATGTTTAATCTGTACCTCTAATGTTTGTTCTGCACTGATAAAGGTATTCAATTTAATACAAAAAGACAATTTTTCTTGTGTTGGAATATAAATCTACCAATGAAACTAATTTTTTGCCTTATTTAAAAATTCCAGCTGGACCAGTTAAGCAAGCCGAGCCTTTATTATACAGATCCCGATTGCAGCGCTTGGCGTAGTTATCCGACAAATGCTTTCTCAACTACAAACTCAGCGGGATCTGAATTGGCGCCCTCGCGCAGACCAAAGTTCTCTAGAATAGATTTTAAATCTGTGTTGAGCCCCATTGATCCGCAGACCATTGCACGATCATGTTCGGCGGTGATTTGAGGCAGGTTGAGATCTTTAAATACCTTACCTTGCTGCAATAAGGTGGTGATACGCCCCATGCACGGGCTGTCCTCGCGGGTTGTGGTCGGGTAATAGATCAACTGGCCATCGATCATATCGCCAATCAACGGGTCGTCCTGCAGACTGCTGATCAAGCTGCGGCCGTATTCCAAATCTGCGAGGTCGCGGCAGGTGTGAGTTAGGATAACTTGGTCATAATCTTCATATGTTTGGGGTTCGCGGATCAGTGATGCAAACGGTGCAATCCCAGTGCCGGTGGCAAAAAACCACAGCCTTTTGCCCGGCAAAAGTGCGTCATGCACCAACGTTCCTACGGGTTTGGGACGCAAAATTATCTGGTCGCCCGGTTTGATATGCTGCAAGCGGCTGGTCAGAGGACCATCTTGCACCTTAATTGAATAAAATTCCAGCGTATCGTCCCACGTGGGCGCCGCAATTGAATAGGCGCGCAGCAGGGGCTTGCCGTCGTCTTGTGGCAGGCCAATCATGACAAATTCACCAGCGCGGAACCGAAATGACGCAGGGCGGGTGATGCGAAACGAAAATAAGCTATCGGTCCAATGGGTCACCTCAGTAACTGTCTGCAAATCCGGGCGAACTGTCGGTTTTTTTACAAGCGCTTGCTGTGTGGCGTCTATCTTCGTCATTGTGCTGTGATAGGTCATTCAGTGTCGGGAATATCCCGCCCCCTTTAGCGTGAAATTTTATAGAGTGTAAACGTTTTAATGCGCGCGCAATCGTGCCTGATAGTCGTGTTCTTGCCATTGATTGGCGCGAAACAGCCATTGCTCTTCCGGCTGTCTGCTGGCCAACTCCGGGCTAATCTCGATTTCGTCAAACCCTGACCTGCGCGCCATTGCGTATTGATCAGCAATCACATGGCCCTTGGCGCGAAGCCTGCCGGTAAAGCCCAACAGCCGGATCAATCGTGCGAGCGTGAACCCACGGCCATCGGCAAAGCTCGGGAAGTCTATGCGGATCATGCGTAGATGTGGTGGCATGAAAATATGCTCGGGCGCACTATTAGAAGGTATGTCGATGGCCTCAACTTCAATGGAATGGGCAGCGTCTGGGCCAAAGGCTATCGCGCTGGTCCAATCATCTTTAGAAAATCCGCTATCGGTTATTAGGACGGCGTGTGTCATACGTTCGGCCTTTCAGGCTGGTTGGGGGGGCGAGGGCCGTGCAGGCCGCATTCCGTTTTGGTCTGTCCGGGCCATCGCCCCGATCGGGGGTCTTCGCCGGTTGCGACGGGCGAAGTACAGGGCAGACAGCCAATTGAGGGATAGCCCATGTTGACCAGTGGGTGTCGTGGCAATTTATTTTTTGTCAGATAGTGATCCACATCGTTCCTACTCCACTGTGCCAAAGGGTTGAACTTGATTTTGTCTCGGTCCGGATCCATCTCAAACCACGCCACAGTTGCACGGCTGCTACCCTGACATCGTTTGCGACCGCTGATCCAACCGTCAAAGTGCCGCAATGCGTGGTTGAGCGGAGCGGTTTTGCGAAAATGACAACAGGCATCGGGATCGCTTTGATGCAATTGTCCGAGCGGATCTATGCGCGCGTGCTGATCCGCGTTTGCGCGGATTACTTGTACATTTGTCAGTCCCAGTAGCGAGCTAACCTGCTGTTGGTATCGCAGTGTTTCAGTGAACAGCAGGTCTGTATCGATGAAAAGTACCGGAAGGTCGGCATCCACCTGAGCGACCAAATGCAACAGAACGACGGACTCGGCGCCAAAACTTGATACCAGAGCCAAGCGTCCGGGTTTGATCAGGCGGTGGGTCATCGCAATCATTGCAAGACTGCTAAGCCTGTGGCCTTGCTTGTTGAGGTCTGCGACCCATTTTCTGCGTTCGTCAGGCTGCATTGACTTGCTCTATGCGGGTTGTTTCCGGATAGAGCGCGGTTTTGAAAGGCGCGAGCCCAACGCGCCGGTAGGTTTGCAAAAACGCCTCAGACCGGTCCGTCCGCAATTCCAGATATACGGTAACCAGCCGGTCAATTGCCGGCACAATCTCATCGGCCGAAAATCCCGGTCCTGCGCGATCGCCGATTGCCGCGGTCTCGGTCGCGTCACCACCAAGGGTGATTTGATAGTTTTCCACCCCGGCACGGTCCAGACCCAGAATGCCGATATGAGCGATGTGATGATGGCCGCAGGCGTTAATACATCCAGAGATTTTGACTTTAAGCACGCCAATATCATGCTCTGCTTTTAGGGTGTCGAAATGTGTGGCAATTTCTTGGGCGATCGGGATGGAACGCGCGGTCGCCAAGGCGCAATAATCCATTCCAGGGCAGGCGATAATGTCTGAGATCAGGCCAATATTTGCCGTAGCCAACCCAGAGCGCTGCAACATCTTATGCACGGCCTCAAGATCATTTTTATGCACATGCGGCAAGATAAGGTTCTGTTCGTGGCTGACGCGCAATTCGTCATGGCCATAGTGTTCGGCTATCTCGGCCATCACGCGCATCTGCTCTGCGCTGGCATCCCCTGGGGTCTTGCCAGGTGTTTTCAGGCTGATTGAGACAATGGCGTAGGCGTGGTTACGATGGGGGTGGGTATTTGTGTCGACCCAATCGCGAAACACGCGGTCCAAACCATAACGCTGCTCAAAAGCTTTTACCGGGCCTGTCTTGAAGGTCGGTGGGGCAAATCCAGTCCTAATCTGCTCTAGTAGGCGTTGGTCATTACCTTGAAAACTGTCGCTGAGCAGTGCAAAGCGCTCCTCTACCAAAGCTCTGATCTTGTCGATGCCATGCTCGTGTACAGTGATTTTGATCCGCGCTTTGTATTTATTGTCGCGGCGGCCAAGCAGATTCCAGACGCTTACAATGGCCTCAAGATAAGGCAGCAGATCGGCGGGAGTGATGAATTCGCGGATCACCTTGCCAATCATTGGAGTGCGTCCCAAACCGCCGCCAACGATCACTTCAAACCCGACCAAGCCCTGCTTTTTGACCATGCGCAGGCCAATGTCATGGGCGCGGGTCACGGCGCGGTCTCGCGGGCTGCCGGAAAGGGCGATTTTAAATTTGCGCGGCAGAAACTGAAACTCTGGGTGGTCGGTCGACCATTGTCGGATCAGTTCGGCATAGGGACGTGGATCCTCAAGCTCATCGGCAGCAGCACCGGCAAAGTGATCGGCGGTGACGTTTCGAATAGTGTTTCCCGAGGTCTGGATTGCATGCATATCCACTTCTCCTAATGCGTCGAGGATATCGGCGACATCAGGCAGCTTGGGCCAGTTGAACTGGATGTTTTGCCGCGTGGTGAAATGGCCATAGCCTTTGTCCCAACGATCGGCAATCATCGCCAATTGGCGCATTTGCCCTCCGTTCAGGCTGCCGTAAGGGATTGCAACCCGCAGCATGTAGGCGTGAAGCTGTAGATAGAGCCCGTTCATTAGCCGCAATGGTTTGAACTCATCCTCGGTCAACGAGCCGTTCAACCTGCGTTCAATCTGGGTGCGGAATTGCGCATTGCGTTGGCGTACAAAATCGGTATCAAATTGGGTATATTTATACATTTTCTGCACTCTGCTGCTTGCCGTGAAAGTAATTAGAGGGACCTGTGCGGCGAAATTCCTCGCGGAAGTGCCGTGGCTCTGGCCCAGTCTCTGCGGCGGTGACATCGGCTAGATAAACGCCGATGATTTTTAATACATCACCGCTGCCAGCCGCCAGCCGCGCTTTTGCGGTGGCCTCATCTTGCAGGACTTCAGCCTCGGAAAGATGACGGGTCCAATTGTTAGTTTCTGTCAGGTAGACCACGTCGCCCTCACGCAGATCATTTGCGGTGACAACTTTGTCGATGAATGGTCGGGCCATTAGGCTAGATCCTTTTGCAAGATGTGTTGCAGTGCCGGCACTGCAGCGCGGGGCGCAAGCCCGTATAGGCTGATGACCGGACCTTTAAAGGCGTGGGTCTGGTGACATTGCGCCAGATCAGCGAGTGTTGTCGTGACCACGCGTTCATTCGGGCGCGAGGCATTTTCCACCAGTGTGATCGGTGTTTCGGCGGCGGCGCCATGCATCAAAAGACGTCCTTGAATGAACCGCGCGGAAGCCGTGCTCATNTACAGAGCAGCAATTTCACCAGGTTTCGCCAAAAGTGCCCAATCGTGGTCGGCAAAGCCGTTGATGTCTTGGCCGGACAAGAACCGCACGGCTGCATTGCGGCGCCGTTTTGTTAGGCTTTGCCCGATGCTGGCAACTGCGGCAGAGGCGGCAGTGATGCCTGGGACGATGGACCACGTAATCCCCTGCGCTTCGCAGGCGTCAAGTTCTTCGTCGAGCCGACCAAACAGGGTTGGATCACCGCCCTTTAGGCGCACCACCTGTGCGCCTTTGAGGGCATGAACACAGAGCATTGCATTGATGTGGCCCTGGGATGTCGCGGGGCCAAAGCCGGTTTTTCCAACATCGATGATACGGGCTTCGCGGCGGGCCAGCTCAAGAATTTCTGGTGTGACCAAACGATCGTGCAAGACCACATCTGCATGGTCCAAAAGCCGGCGTGCGCGCAGTGTCAACAGATCAGGATCTCCGGGGCCAGCGCCGATAAAGGCGACATGGCCTTGGCGAGGCGTCTTTGATATGTGCATATCCAACAAATCAGATAGGGCTGTTTTTACGGCCTCTGGACCGGATTTTGCAAAGGCTCTTGGGCCCGCGCGAAAGTAAAATTCAGACCAGAAATCTCGGCGCCCGCGCCCATAGGGCAAAGCGCGGGCTCGATCGCGAAAAGCTTTGCCAATTCGGGCTAGAATACCAAGGTTTGTCGGCAGCTGTGCTTCGATATCGGCTTTGATCGCTCGCGCCAGAACTGGCGCAGCGCCCTCGGTGCCGATGGCGACAGTGACGGGATCGCGATCAACGATGGCGGGGGTGATGAATTGGCTCTCGGCGAGATTGTCGACGATATTAATCAAAGCGCCCTCAGCCTTGGCGATCTTAGCTGTGCGGGCGTCTTCTGCCGCATTCTCGTTGGCTGCGTAAAACAATACCGCCCCGCTGACATCGCCAGACCTCAGGGCGCGCGGCACCAGTTGCAAGCGCTCCTGCGCTGCCCATGTTTTGATCTCGTCGCAGGCTTTGACAGCAAAGGTCACGATTTTTGCCTCGGTTTTCATCAACAGACGTAGTTTGGCAACCGCCGCCTCACCGCCGCCCGAAAGGACAATCTGACGGTTTTGTACAGCAATGAAAATTGGAAAATGTTGCATCGCGACTTCCTATGACCGGTATTTGCACTTGAAATATAGAATAATTTCCTGATAATTTGCTACATGAGAAATTAAATAAGAACGTATGTTCCTTATCGAGAGGTTTTCGATAGAGGTGTTCTAAAGGTGTTAAAGGAATGAAGATGTCAGTTCTGCCAGATGAAATAGACCGGAAAATTCTTGCAGAGCTGCAGCGTGATGCCAGCCAGTCATTGGATGAGATTGCGCGAAAAGTGGGGTCTTCCAAGACGCCGGTTTGGAATCGGATTCGTAAATTACGGGATGCTGGCATTATTGGTCAGCAGACGGTTGTGCTGAATGCCGAGGCATTGGGCTTTGAGGCCTGCTTTTTTGTGCTCATTCGGACCAGTGAGCATGAGGCGGGGTGGCAAGAGGCGTTTTTGCAGGCGTTGCAATCCCGCGCAGAGGTGCAAGAGGCGCACAGGTTGGCGGGGGATGTCGACTATATTCTTAAAGTTCTGGTGAAAAACGCCCGGGCCTATGACGCGTTCTATCAAGCGCTGATCTCAGAGGTGCGGGTGCATAATGTGACGGCCTTGTTATCTATGGAACAGATTAAATCGACCACCAACCTGCCTTTGTAAGCGGGGATACGCAGATCTTGCGTGCGCTCATTTAGCAATCATTAGGCGTTCAAGCCCATGAAAATGATACAGGTTTGCATAGCGTGGTGGCTCGGCCAAGCGCAGGGCGGGGCAGTGCTCAAACAAAATTGGCAGTGCCAGTCGCAGTTCAAGCCGCGCCAGCGCTGCGCCAACGCAAAAGTGGATGCCGCCCCCAAAGGCAGTATTCACCTTTCGGTCGCGCCGTGGGTTGAACACGTCGGGATCGGCCCAGACTGCGGGGTCACGATTGGCCGCCGCCAGCATCAATGCGACCTGATCGCCGCGTTTGAACTCATAATCAAATACGGTCACATCCTCATAGGCGTAACGGGTAAACAACTGCAGCGGCGGATCAAACCGCAGAATCTCTTCGACTGTGTCGGCTATGGTGTCTGGGGTCAGAGCTGTGCGCGGCGTTTTACTTTCGAGCAGGACTTTGACACCGTTTCCAAGGCTGTGCACCGTGGCCTCATGCCCGGCATTTAACAATAGTATGCACGTGGTAATCAACTCGTCGATCGACAGCTTCTCGCCATCTTCTTCAGCGGCAATTAGATGAGTTATCAGGTCATCTTGCGGTTGCGACCGTCTGGCTTTGATATAGTCACGCATGAAGGCTACAAAGTCTTGTGCCGCGCAAACCGCGCGGGCTTCAATTTCAGCATCCCGGCGGGCTTGATACATCGCCACCATCGCGTTTGACCACGCGAGCAATTGATCTGCCATACTATCGGGCACACCAAGCAGGCGCGCGATAACAATTACTGGTAACTTATTGGCAAACTGCGCGATCAGATCAAACGGTTCGGCCAGTTTGCCGGGTGTGATTGGCGCGGCTGTCAGAAAGTCGTGACATAATTGCGTGATCTCAGGCGCCAGTTGCTTGATCCGCCGCGAGGTGAACGCCCGCAAGACTAAACCGCGCAGGCGGGTATGGCGGGGCGGTTCCAGTTCCAACATTGAGTGGGCCTCGACCGCATAGAACGGCGCCAAAAGCGCAGGGGGCTGGGTCAGCATTTCGACCGGTATTTCACGCCCGAACCTGCGATCTTTCAACAGCGCTGAAACGGCCCGATGTGAAAAGGCTGCGGGCATCCCATAATCTTCCCAAAACGAGATATCGCCGTGTCGTTGGGCTTGGCGATAAAACCCATAAGGGTTTTGTACAAATGCTGGGTCTGTCGGAGATTGTGAAAGCGATGCCATGTGACCGTCTTAAAGAAATTGAGGTCTGGTCAATTGATCCGCTCCGCGATTAGATTGCAAGCCATGAAACCAAAATTTGCATATCGTGGGCTGATCATGGCCATGTTCTTTCTGTCTTTGGCGGTTTTTTCCTATGTGGTCTATGTGGCTTCATATAGTCAGGCTCTGGACCGTCTGGCCCGTAACGGTGAGGCGGATGTGACCCTTGCGGCGGATCGGTTGCAAAGTCAATTGCAACGCTATCAAGAAATGGTTGTTCTACTCAGTGATCACCCCGCATTGAATGTCTTGGCGCAAACCGGTCAAAAAAACCATGCCACCGCCGATGCGCTTTTGCTAGAGGCCGCTGATAAAACTGCGGCGCTAACGCTATTTTTTGCTGACGCTCAGGGCCGGATTTTAGCTTCGGCACATGGTAAATATCCGGATGATTTGACCCGACATGGCTATTTTCGTCGGGCCATGAACGGGGCGCTGGGCAAGCAGCACGGCAGCGATGAGGTGTTCAAAAAACGGGTGTTCTATTTTGCTGCACCATCGTTTGGGAACACCCGGAAAGTGCAGGGAGCGCTTGTCGTGGTTGTGGATATCGAAAGGCTTGAAACCGATTGGCGCGGCAGGGGTCCTGCGGTTTTTTTCAGTGACGATAAGGGTGCAGTGTTCATAAGCAACCGGTCTGAACTGCTGCCACTAGACCAGACCCTGACCATATCAGATGCGGTGGGTTCATGGCCAGTGTCGATAGCATCTGTGGGTATGCATGAGGTGTGGAAATTGGATTGGGGCCCTTATTTGCCACGTCAGGCATTACATCTGACGCAATCATTGCCAGCGATAGGTATGACTGCAGAGGCGTTGATTGACGTGGCACCCGCCCTGAGGCTGGCAGGATTGCAGGCGATGATGATGACGGCTGCGGTGTTTATCATCGTTGCACTATTGTTTTTTACCACCGAGCGGCGGCGTAGTTTGTCGACGGCCAACATCACCTTGGAGCGGCGTGTAAGTGAGCGCACGCAAGCGCTATCAGACATAAACCTGCAATTGCGGCGGGAAATATCAGAACGTCAAGACGCCGAGGCGGCGTTGCAACAAGCGCAGACGGATTTGGTTCAGGCAGAAAAGCTGACCGCATTGGGTAAGTTGAGCGCCGGAATTAGCCACGAACTGAACCAGCCCCTCATGGCGATCCAACAGTTTGCTACTAATGGCGCAGAATTTCTTGAACGCGGCAGGCCGGCCAGAGCGGCTGATAATTTGACGCGGATTGCCGAGCTCGCACATCGGATGGGTCGGATCATCAAAAACCTGCGGGCCTTTGTGCGCAATGAAAGCGAACCGGTGAGCCGTGTGGATATTGTCGCTGTCATCGACGGCGCGCTCGAGTTATCGACTGCGCGCTTTAAACGCGCAGGGATTGCCGTGCACTGGCAGTCGCCGCAAGCCCCTGTTTGGGTGCAGGGTGGCGATGTGCGTCTGGGGCAGGTTATGGCCAATCTTTTTGGCAATGCGATCGATGCGATGGCGGGACAGAAACAGGGGGCGCTTGAGGTGACCTTGGTCAATGCTCCTGATCATGTCTTGATCACGGTTGCCGATACCGGCCCTGGAATCGCACAGCCAGAAAAACTGTTTGAACCGTTTTATTCCACCAAAGAGGTTGGCAGTGACGAAGGGATGGGTCTGGGCCTGTCAATTTCTTATGGTCTTTTGCAAAGTTTTGGCGGTAAGATTGCCGGCCGCAACCGTTCGGATCATGGCGCTGAATTTATAATTGAACTGGTCCATGCCACGACGGAGTGCATTGAGTGATACGACAGGTTTTAGTGATTGATGATGATCGTGCTGTCCGTGAGGCCTTGGTGCAAACCTTGGAATTGGCCGACTGCAGTGTGATCAGTGCAGGTTCTTTTATCGCTGCAAAAGACTACATCTTGCCTGATTTTGATGGCATTATTCTGTCTGATATCAGGATGTCAGGTCGCGACGGCTTTCATGTTTTGAATTATAGCCGCGAGGTTGACCATGATCTGCCGGTGGTGCTGCTGACGGGTGAGGGCGATATCCCGATGGCGGTCTCCGCGATGGCGCAGGGGGCGTTCAGCTTTCTTGAAAAACCCTGTGATCCAAAAGATCTGATGCGGGTGATAGAACGGGCCCTGCGGGCGCGGGCAACCGTGCTGGAAAACCGCCGGCTCAAGGCTCTGGCTACGGTTGGTGATCCTGCTGCGCGGCTAATTTTTGGTCATTCGGCATTGGCGGAGACGTTGCGTTATGAGGTCCGCGCTGCGGCCCGGTTGGACACCGCTGTGCTTGTCAAAGGCGCGCCGGGAACCGGTATTGCCAAGATTGCAGAGGTGTTGCATCTGTGCTCTGCGCGCGCCAAGGGGGCGTTCCAAAAACGATCGGCGTCCGGTCTTGAACGCGACGCCCTGCAACGCGAATGGCAGGCCTGTCATGGTGGCAGTTTGTTTCTCGATGAGATCACGGCCTTATCCCAAGATGCCCAACTGGCGTTGCTTGATTTGCTGGAGGTCGGGTCCAAGACCCGTCTGATTGCTGGCTGGGTAACCCGTGACCCCTTGGCAAAAACGCAGTCGCGGGCGCTTAATAATGATCTATTCTACCGGCTTGAGGTGGTGCAAGTGCGCATTCCAAGCCTGTCGGAGCGAACAGAGGATATTCCGGTGTTGTTTCAACGTTATGTGTCGCAGGCGTGTGAGCAGGCAGGCGTTGCTGAGCCAGAAATGTCCACTGATTTTATGGCGGAATTGATGGCGCGCGATTGGCCGGGCAATGCCCGCGCCTTGATGAGTGCAGCTATGCGTTTTGCTTTGGGATTGGCCAATCCGCAGGATGTGGGCGGTGATTTTGGATTGACCGAACAGATGGCCCAGATCGAGCGGTCGCTGTTGGTTGCGGCGCTACGCAAAACCAAGGGCCGTGTCGCTTTGACGGCCGAACAGTTAAAAGTACCTCGCAAAACTTTCTATGACCGATTGGCTCGTTATGGTTTGAAAGCTGAAGAATTTCGCAATTAGCTGTCTGGCCTGTGATGGCTATAACTGCCTATTTTGATGGTATTTTATACAGTGTTTGCCGAATTTGATTTATGCCTGCATCCAAATCGCATGAGGGCTGGTTCGCGGTTAGAAGATCGCCATGAGCCAGCAGTTGGTTTGTCACCCCGCGCGGGGTGTGAATATTGCGATCCGCCGACAGCTTTAAACGGTGAAACTATGCGATACTTATCCAGTCTATGGTTCAGAAACCGGCGTTGGATAATTGCCCACTGTTCTGGTGGCCTGAATGGCCGCATCAACGTCGAACTCAGGCATCATCAAAAGTCTACCCCAACCGCCCGATTGCATCATAATATCTCTAACACCAGCGGCAACTTCGATAGATGAAATGTCAACGGTCGCGAAAACAATATATTCTCCCATAAGATACATGACATCCCTGAGGGCTGCATCGACTTTGGCGAACATCTCTTAGTGGCTTTGGTGCGTTTCGCATAGCTGGTGTCTAGCAACCGTATCTTTAAATTGCGGGAGCGTTTCAGTTCTGTCGTGATTTGCAAAGCGCATTCACGATTGTGACGAGTTTGCTTGCAACGGCTGTGATGGCGACTTTGT
>JGI20154J14316_10003075_pt1 | contig 13581 bp, 7 predicted proteins | sample COG_04_FD_14316 | JGI IMG/M metagenome (IMG submission 14316) | reverse complement strand
TTTAAGCGAGCCAGATTTATAACGCCCAGTACAGGATGCTCCGCTGCCTTGCTAAGTGTGTCACCAAAGTCATAATGCGGGCGCGTATGTAACTGTACGTTTATTTTTTTGGACAGGTCATCAAAGTGTTCCTTCGACATCAAGTCCTTGTCTCGAATGCCGAGCAGCCTGTAAGACAAACTGTGCAGCGTACGGAAGTAAGGTAAATCTTCGTTCTCGTCCAAGTTAAAACGGCGAGCAGCGCGTTCCTTCGCCTCGCTTGCCGCCTTTCGGGTGAAAGCCAAGAAAGCAATCTCTCGAGGGGATGTCCCCTCTTCCAAAGCTTGGTCTACGTAGTTAAGTAGCGTAGTTGTTTTTCCTGTACCGGGAGGCCCAAAAATACGGAACATTAGAACGGTGCCTCTTTGTCGCTACCGATGTTCTTTGCTTTTACCGCGGTATGGCTAACGTCATACGCGGGTATACCCCAGACACGGACGCTCTTGCCCGCAAGCTTCATGACCGTAGACTCACCGTTTATATCCCGCAAGCGCTGTGCAATCTTGTGTCCTTTGTATTCAAAGAAACGATTCTTGTGCAGATATGCCGTGAAGTCTTTAAGACGGAAATACGTACGCTCTTCTTCTTCGTCTGTGTACGGACGCCTCAAGATTATTTCTTCTTTGTTTTCTGCTTGCTGCATGACCGTACAGAACTCTTCCAGATGATCATAGAACTGTCCGGCAAAGCTTGCGTCTTGAGACACCTCAACAATTGCGCCATCCGTTTCCGACATCTCAGTCAACAACTGGTTTATTCGTCCTTCCCACATCTGCTTGCTTACACTGCGCGGCATAAAGTTTAGCTGCTCTACACACGATCTTTGAAACGCAGATTGATTCATCAAAGCCTCTGTATCCATTTCCAAAGGCTGACCATTAACGTCCATGAACCAGACTGGCGGCGTGGAGTTGTACTTGCGTAGGTTGGCGATGGTCGCACCCGACACTGCGGCTTCTATACCGTACTTGCGTGTCTTACACACGTCCGCGTTACAGTAGTCGCAGATCGGGGCGTCTTTGCACTTGTAGGCGTAATCTTTCTTACCGAGTTGTTTCGCTACAATGTTAACTTCGTTCAGGGGAAGAGGCGGATCAAAGTAACGCGCGTTGTACACGAGTATCTCTGACTCCCAAGAATCCGGGAACGCTTTACGCAGGTAAACGCCTACGTTAAACAGACCGTTGTTTCTGCCGCCCTCACTAATCTTCTGCGTGCAGAGGGTCTGCAAACAGGGCGGTCCGTCCTTTACGATGATGTTGCTTTCTTCTTTAGCTACCGTCAGGGACTGTAGCTGCTCCGGGTCTTGCGCATATGTTTCGTGAAGCGCGAAGAATTCTTCGATCGTACCGGACTGCCCATCATCTTTAATGACGTAGCGAAGCCCTTCCTCTGCATCGTAGTACGGCAGGTTAAGGAAGTTACCCACGTCACCACGCTCAAGGAAGAGCTTGATTTGCTTAGGAAATATCTCACAACCACCGTAGCCCATCTCGGCTGCAATGTGCTGCAAGGTATCTTGCATTTGTTTAGCGCTGACCCAGTCGGTAGTAAATAGAAAGCAATGCGCACCCCCGGACTTGCTGCGGCAAACAACAAGCGGGATCTTCATCCGTCTAATTTTCTCTACTAACTCTAGGTGATCAAGAGGGTACTGATCTATGTCGATGCAGCCCCACTTACAATTATTGTCCTCGTTTATAGGTATGATGCCTATTGCATCACCCTTACCGGAGAGGTGTCCTTCCCAAGTTTGGTCGTTTCTTGGTTGTTTTAGTACCGTAGCTTTACCGGTGTTCTTTCCGTTCTGTGCCTTGCGGTCAATTCGATATGTGCCGTATGCCTGTTGTAGACCGTCGAAAATTCCCGCAAATTTCTTTGCGTTATCTGACATTATTTCACCCGAAAAAAGGGGGGCGCGAACGCCCCCTCAGTCCCTACCAAGGAATGTCTTGGCTTTCTGCTGCGGCATCGTCCGTATGCTTCACGCTTACTTCGCCTTTCAAAATGCTTTCCGCAAATTGTTTGGCTTGCACGTAAAGAGATGGTTCAGAGACAACTTTGTCTACGCTGATTTCCCAACCGTGCCAAGAACCCTTCGAGTTTTCTTCCGAAGTAGTCTTAAGTGTATAAACGTGGCTAAAACGCGGTGGCGTGAACGGACCGTTCTTACCAATCATGCTTCTGCTTTGGACCATAGAGTTCCACTTGCGGGACTTCTTTAGCTGTGTTGACTTCATTGCGACAAGTGCAAACTGCGAAGTGCCATCTGAGTTTAAGACAATAACAAAATGCTGATGAGTTTCCTCTAAATAGCTTCCGTCACCGCCCTTAACGTATTCCCGGTTGTCGTCCTTGCTGCGTTCTGTCTCAGGTCGCTTGTCATCCGGGGTATAAATATTTACCGGTGCGCCTGAACCCGCGCCACGGGGCATCCATTCTATGAAGCGGCGCTGATATGCGCAAGGTATTACGCTTACGCCTTCTTTGCCTTTGTACACCTCGCCAGTAACGGTGTTGTATATATCACCCGCTTTGGCATTTTCAAGCTCGTCAAGAATAGGATCCTGTCGGCTAAGAACCTTAAGAAACGGAAGAGCAAGATCGTCTTGTCCTACGTTTTCTAAGCCCACACCGGCGTCCGCTTCGAACATATTCATGTCTACTACGGCGAGTTGAGTAGTAGCTTGAGCTTCCGCACCGGCTACAGTTACTTCTGCGTTTTCTTTTACTGCTGCTTCTTTAGTCATAATGATTAACCCTTTTTAATATTAGCTCGTTGACCTACATATGCCCCAAATACATCCATGGGAAACTCGTTACCCGATTCAACCTGATCCCTCACAAACGCTTTAAGAGTTTGTGGATGGATATCTCTTTTCTGCTCCGGAGAGAATCCGGCCTTGGTAGTCATCTCTACAAGATTTTCTGCGAGACTTTCTTCGCCACGACCAAACTGGCAAGTAACAACATTTTTAATAATGTCGTCATAGCCGTTTTCTTTAAGCCAACCAAAGGCTTTGTCGCGGTTTTCTACCTTGATATATGCACCGTAGGTAGGCTTAAGCTCTACTTTGGAACCATCATCTAGCTCCATCTTAGAAACGCCTATTTCGTGCAGTAATGCAGGAAGGTCTTCATCGGTAAGTTTTAGCAGGTCTTTCTTAGTTTGCTTAAGGGCGTCCTCAAGTTTTAAGACTTCGTCCTGCTTATTGCGAACAGCTCTTGCAAGCTCTGCAATGCTTGATACGCCGCCTGTATCGAGGGATTCTACGTTGGAAGCTGCGGCTTGATCGGCTTCCATAGTTTCAAACAAATTACTCATAATGAGTCTCCTTTCGTGGTTAAAGGACTTTTTAGGCCCTTGCGGTGTAAGATATTCTCGCATATAATCCTACATGTCAACTAATTTTGTGATTACTATGTATACATTCAAAACAACGCCGTACAAGCACCAGCAAGAAGTCTTTGACACGTCTTGCGAAGAGAATTATTACGCCTTGCTTATGGAAATGGGTACAGGCAAATCAAAAGTAGCTATCGACACGATGGGCTATCTATTCGAGAAGAAAGAGATTAACACGGCTTTGGTGATTGCGCCAAAAGGCGTATATGACAACTGGTTCCANAAAGAAATCCCAGTGCATTTGCCGGAAAGAATCAAAACATTAATTGTCCGATGGCAGCCTAACTTCACTAAAAAGTTTACAGAAGACATAACTAAATTAGCTTTGAGGGAAGAAGACGACGACTCGTTGCACATTTTGGTTATGAACATTGAAGCGTTGTCCACGAAGAAAGGTGCGGCGTCTGCGCTTCGTTATCTGGAGCTTAACCCGGACAATATGGTCATCGTAGACGAAAGCACTACGATAAAGAACCGGGCAGCCAAACGTACCAAGACTGTTATAGACCTTGGCAGAGCCGCTAAATACAGGCGTATTCTGACAGGAAGCCCTATTACCAAGTCGCCCATGGACTTGTTTAGTCAGTGCGCTTTCTTGAGCATCAAAGCACTTGGCTTTAATAATTACTATGCCTTCCAGAGTCGTTATGCGGTATTGCAAAAGCGAACTATGGGACACAGAAGCTTCCAAAAGCTTGTTGGATACAGGCGTCTGGACGAGCTTAGTGAAAAGCTTGAAACCTTTAGTGCGCGCATACTAAAGCGCGATTGTCTGGATCTTCCGGACAAAATCTACATGTCTCGCGTCGTAGAATTGTCAGACGAGCAAGTCTCCGTTTACAACCAAATGAAAGAATTGGCGTTAGCTCAAGTAACTAATGGGGAGCTTGCAACTACGGCATCCATCCTTACTCAGCTAATGCGCTTGCAACAAATAGTCTGTGGTCATCTCCGAACGGATGACGGTGAGATACAGGAACTAAAGAATTCTAGGCTTTCTGCTTTGATGGAGATAGCCGAAGAAGTACAGGGTAAGGCCATAATTTGGGCAACGTGGACACACGATATCCAAGCTATAGCTCAGGCCCTGCGCGACCGTTACGGAGACGAAGCAGTCGCAACATACTACGGCGAAACGCCGCAGGAAGAACGGCAGGAGATTGTTACTCGGTTCCAAGATGAGGAATCAGAGTTGCGTTTTTTTGTCGGACAACCTAGAACGGGAGGGTACGGTATTACTCTGACCGCCGCAGACACTATGGTCTACTACTCTAATTCTTACGATTTAGAAATTCGGTTACAGTCAGAAGATCGTGCGCACCGTATCGGGCAAACAAAATCAGTTACGTACATTGATCTTGTGTCACCCGATACGACGGACGAGAAGATATTAGACGCCCTTCGAAGCAAAATTAACATAGCCAGCACCGTTCTCAATGAAGATTTCGGTGACTGGCTGCGTTAACCACCACTCCTGATTACATCGCTAGTTATATCAAACGGATACATCTGCGCAAATCTTGCCCTACTTTCTGCTGAAGATGAAGCAGGCTGTGGGGCGGGAGCCGCGGGCCGTGGGGCAGGCTGCGGTCTAGCTTGTGCTTGAGGCGTGGGCTGTGGTCTAGGACGCTGTTCGAGCGTAACCGGGTCTCTAGCCAACGGCCGCCGCATAGGCTGATCGAAGTCAGTTCCTCGTGGCTGCATCTGCGCGGTAGGCGCTCCTTCGTAATCAGAGAACTCTAAGTAATCTGTTAATGCACGACCGCCTACGCTTCTTAACACGCCTTTTAATCGCCCGTATATCTGTTGCCCTTCTTTAAGACTTTTGGAACGTCGCAATAGATCCACTAAAATTTCACCATCCTCTTGTTGAATAGCTTCAGTTAATACCTCCCAAGCTTTTCCATGGGGGAGTTTGTTAGCAAGGTTGTTTAGAACGTCACCACCCATTCCGGGGGTTTGAATATCGCCACCCCTAATACCCATTTTTCTGGATAACGCCGAGCCGGCTTTGACACCAACAAACCTTGCCACAAGCCTTTCCACCATGGATGCACCTTGTACGGCAGAATCATCTAAAACGCCCTGCTCTGCGCGATCTATTGTCTTTTGGAATTTCTCGGCCGCGTTAAAGAATGCGGTCCAGTTTTTAACTTCGTTGGCCGATACCACTCCACGGCTTTCCAGCACGTTCATTACGGATTGATTTCCCTTAGACACGGGACCCATCAGGTAATTCCGAAGCTTAACGAAATCGACCCCGGCTTCTGTATCTCCACCGGCATGACGCCAAGCAGAATCGTAGATAGTTTGTTTCAAGCCTTGTTGAACTTTATTTACAGGGGGGCCTACAAAGTCCGGGTCCGCGCTTCTTTGCGGTGCCCTAGCTTTTCCCGTAAACCTAATGAGGCCCACCAAGTTTTTGATTGCGTTGGGCGCTGGACGCTGCCCGGGCACGCCTAACAGACGATCTATCTCTAAAGAAGGTGACTCGTCTTTACCTAAGAAACTCTTGAAAGAACCAATAGCCTCTAGCTTCTCGTTAGCTCCCGCTTGTCTTTCTCTTAGGCCCGCCAGCATAACTTGCGCTTTACCGGCGTCTTGGAGATCCTCGAATAGCTTAGGGAACTGTGTTTGAAGCAACTCGCCTTGGTTGCGCATAAATGTGTTTAATGCGTTGACGTTAACTTCACCGGTAGTCGGATTAACAATGTTTCGGTCACGAGCGAGGCGACGCAAAACTACTTCTTCCGCACCGCGAAGAGTGCCTTTGAGCGATTCTAACTCGGCTCTTTCGGCGTCCGGCACTTCTCTAATAACGAAATCTAGCGCGTCATCAAGCTCTTTAATCCGCAAAGATGTGGGAAGACCCGTTGTAGCGCGAAGCTTATCTCCGGCCAGCTCGGGTATTAAACGATTGCCGCCTTTTGCGTTTTTGGCATACAACGTTCCTCCAAATCCTCGGGTAAATACATCGTTCAGAGATTTAGAAAAAGAATATGCCGCGTCCAAATTCTTTATGGCATCTAGCTGAGCCGGATCCATGGCCGCAATTTCTTCCGGGGTCATACGGCCCAAGCTGCGTGTTCCAAGATCTTCGCCCGCCGCATTAGCTAGTTTAGAATAGAACCCCGCATCCGAAGCTCTGTTGGAATCTGCGGCACTTTGTCGAGCAAGCTTAAGCGCATGCGAACGGAAACCGATCAAGTCTCCGGAAGTTACTTTTACCGCATCGGGTACTTGATCTGCCGCTTCCATGATTCGTTTTTGCGTAGTGTTTAGTGCCAAGCTTTTCTTAGCCAGTTTTAACGCCGCATTTTTCTGACGGGTCAGTGCGGGTCTGCTCTCTCTAGCCAAGCCTTCCACTTGTCCGTCATCGGATCGAGCTTGCGTCTGCATTGAGCGCAACTCATCTTCCAATCTAATCAAATCATCCTGCGTCTGAATATTTCTTAAAGTTTTTACCGTGTCTCCGTCATTACCCAGTGCTCTACCTACGGCAAGCTGCAACCTATTGCCTGTTTCATCGACTTGATCCAAGATAGGTAAGGCAGACGACTCAATCTCCGCAATCTCAGCTTGCAGCTTGGCTACTTGATCTATTTGAGCATCATTTACTTCCGGAGCAATGCGCTTAATAAACTGCCTAACCACCGGATCAAAGGTTAAAGACTTTTCTGGAAGACCACCGGTACGTGGGTTTAGTTCATCTAGATAAGCTTTAAGAATGTTACCCGCGTCTAATTCTATGGTCTTGTCTACCTCCCCATAAAGACGCCCTTCGATTTCACGCGCTTTAGATAACGCCGTGTTTACGGTATCAAAAATGGCGTTACCCGCCGCGGCGTATTCTTCGTCGGTAGTGGCCGCGACCCGTGAAGCGCGGTCCAAGGCTCGTACGGTGTATTGATTGAGAAGACCTTCTAGGGACTTAGTGAATTGATCGTTTTGCATTTTAGACGCAGTAGCTAGGACCGAAGGATCCATGCTGGACATTAAGTTATCTATAATTCCGCTAATTGCAGAAGATCCTTGTTTGGCACGCTTCAAAATAGCTGCCGCAGCTTTAGGGTCCCGTCGCATTACCACTTCTTGAAGCGCTCGCAAAAACTCATTATCTGTTTTTTCGGCTACCGTGTACATTTTGCCGGATGGAAAACTTTCTGCGGATGCTTCACGCGCTTGAGCAAAGATAATCTGGTCTTCTTCCGAAAGATCCGAAACTATGTCATCAATCAATTTATTAAAGTCTGTTTTAATGTCTTCCGGGGCATCCTCCATCGCATCTACAAGGGATTTAGCTAACGTATTTAACGCACGCTCATCCCCATTTTTAGCGGAAGAAATTCCATTTTTTATTAACTGAGCGCCGCGGTTACCGATAATCGATACAGGATTAAAGATACCCAGAGCCAACTCCGCGCCTAATCTAGGGAGAATTTCTCCGGGAGCCACGGTTTCAGCTAACCCCGCACCGCCCGCTGCACTTAAACCGGCGGTTGTTTCGGCGGCCAAGGTAGTCAACGGCCGTCTTACGGCTCCTTCGGCAGCTTTACCAAAGAATCCTTCGGCTCTTCGCAGATTTCTTCCCATAACACGGTTTACGGCAGCCGACATACTCGGGTTATCGCCGGCCGCTGCCAAAAAAGCTTCGGCCCCAAAATTAGGCACGGCAACTTCGGATGGAGCCAAGTTTATCCCTACTTTTCTAGCAAGCGTTTCATTTGCTTTGGAGGCTATTCCGCGTGCAACTAAAGGAGCACCCGCCGCGCCTATAAAACCAAACGTTTCACCGGCTACTTGCGCCGAACGTCTTGACGGCGTTAATTGTCCGTCAATATCTAGCTCTTCTTTTATCTTTTCTTTTCCGAACTCACCCGCTATGGCACCGGCAGCACCTCCTATTAGTGCGCCACCTAATGCACCAATGAACTTCGCCCAAGGACCCCCGGGAAGTTTAAGACCAGCTTTGAACCCTTGCTTCATTCCAACCAATGACGCGGGGGCCGTGGTCGCCGCAGTAAGGCCGGCTTCTTCACCGAACGCGCGCAAACGACCAATGTCCCTTACGCCTTCTACGTTGTAGGAGATGATGTCGGAATCGGTAAGACCGGCTTTGCGCGCAGCATCGTAATCGTAACTTCTACGATTAGATACATGTTTAGCAATGTCTTCTTCGTTAAGACCCGCCTCTACCGCGCTTTTTATGTCAAACTGAATTTTTTCCAATTTACGCTGCTCCTAACGGTCAAGTTTTTGTTTAACCGCAGAGAGAAGTTCAGGACTCCCCGCAAAAACGCCTTCTAGGGGAAATGGCTCATCGCTAATAAACTTGTCACCAAACGCGTTCATGGGGCCGGTTCCAAGACTACCGGGGGGTAAAGGACCCCTATCAAACTTGTCACCAAACGCGCCTATTAAATTTGCACCACGACCTTCAAACATTGCGGGGTCAGGCTTATTTGGATTTAAGGCTGTTTCGAAGTTCATTATCGCTCTGTCATAATTCTCAATCAGCGGAGATAAACGTCGAACGTCTTGACGTGCCGTAGTTACTTGAGCCGTAGTGAATTTTTCAGGGGTCTCAAGTATGCTAGTTGCCAAGTCCTCTACTTCTAACAATTGGTTTCGCATGTTAGTAAGCTTTTCAAGCGTAGCTTCTTCGGTAGAAAACCCGGGCTTTCCCAGTTCTTCCGCAAGCGCCTCAACTTCCGACTTTAACACTTTACTGCCAACAGACTCACGAACAAAACGCTGTGTGACGTTAGCTAAAGAATTTAACTGTGTTTGAGCGTCCGCTATTTCAGAAAAAGGAGCTTCGCGATCCATTAATCCTAATTCACGAGCATACGATCCAACGGTTCTAATCGGACTAAGCACTGTACTAAAACCCACTCCCGGAGTTAGGTTTGGGTTTTCTGGAATAATTCTTCCCGGAAGTTCAATATCTTGCTCGGTCATAGGCGCGCTAGGATTAAGCATTTCGTTTACACGATTCCAATCGCCTCCGGAAGTTGCGGCACCACCCAATTGATATTTACGCACTTCTCCGCCATTGGCAAACGGAGTAGATAAATTTCGATCTTGACGATCTTTTAATGCCATGCTTAATTGGCGCGGCATAACAGGTTGCACTTGTTCAAATTGCCCGGTTTGTGAATTAAATTGTGTTTTAGGCTCCGCGTAATAAGTAAGAGCAGTGTTAAACATAGCTAACGCATCCGGATTTTCTCTATCCAAACTACCCGTCGAGTAGGCTTGCAACAGTTCCATGTCAGAAACCATGTTTTTAGTTATGCCTTCAATGCTATTACCAAAGTCGTATCGTTTTTCTTCCAGTGCAGCCAAAGCCGCAATTTGCGCTTGGTTTTTGATCTGCGCCATTTGCATAGCCGTAGCGGTGTCGAATTTTAGCCGCTCAAAGTTAAGTTGATCTCTTGCAAGATCCGCGTTAACTCCATTCCATTGGTCCCCTAAATACTGACCCGTTGTTTGGAAATCTTGCATAAAGTATTGAGCCTGAGCGCCCCTTTCGGCAACACTAGGGACCTTCCACCAAAGCNNTCCAGTTCCGCCCAAAGAACGATCTATNCGTTCTTGCGTTCNAGTTNCATTGTNTCGGTTAAATCTAAACGACTNATTAAAGTCTAAGTTANAGTCCCGCTCTAAAGTATTTTCATGGTTTTGTCGTAGTTCGTCGGATCTACGCGCGGTTTCCAGCTCAAAAATAGTCTTTCTGCCAGAAATTTCTCTTTCCAACAAATCCGCGTTCTGCGTACCCATAAGCTCTTGCAATGCCATTCGACCTTCTCGATCTAGCTTACCGGCAAGCAATGTAATGTCTCCGCTGGCGTCTATTTGTGCCAGCGCTTGTTCGCCTATGATACCTTGTAATGCCATTCGACCTTCATCGGTCTTAAGTATTTGAGCCAATGCTTGACTGCCACGCGTGTCTAACATGTCTTTTTCTGCGGTTATCCTCGCATTATTTATACGTTCGTTGAAATCTCTATCGCTTTCGTTTTCTTGTTTTTGGAAAACCCGTGTTTTATCCGCTTCGCCCGATCGGAAGGTAAACTCCGCGGCTTGAAGTGACTCTGCACCCTCCTGTTTTTGGCCAACGAGGCCGCTTTCAATTTGTCCTCCTAACAGACCCGTGCGTTCGCGGCCTACTTGCTCCCGAAGGGAAGCTTGTTCTGCTTCCGCACTCTGAAGAGCCGCGACGCGTGCTCCGCGCTGCGCGTCTGTTACTTCAGCACCTGCGCGTTGTGCCGATTCTGCTACGGGCATAGCCGCGCGAGCTATCTGAGCGCCAAGAGGCGCTCCGGTCATAGACTGACCAGTGCTTGGGTCTACGCCACCAGCAAGATTAAGTCCTGCCTTGGCGATGTCAAAAAAAAGGCTTGACTGAGCCTGCTTGCGACGGTTTTCGGTGTCACCTAGAAGCTCTTCGTACAAAGGCGCGCGGGCCTCGTAAGACTTGCGCACGGCATCCGGGTCAAAGTCGGTCATAGCCTGAAAGCCCGAAGCTTGAGCTAAGACGCTATTCGGTTCTCCACCAAGGAACATTTTTACAACAGGGCCTCCCATGTAGTACTGCTGAACCGGCATAGGCTCTGCCGCAGGAGCGCCCATCATCAACTCGCCAACGCCTTGGCCCATAGGAGTGGCCATGCCCTGCTCGTCTTCCATTTCCACGCCACCGGTTAAACTTTGCATAAGCTCGCCAATGCCTGTGTCCATAGCGCCTTGCTCCGTCATCATCATAGTGGGCTGAACCAAAGCCAATACAGATTCAGGCGTGGCTCGAGCATCTTCTATACCCACAATGCCGGCTAGTTCGTCATAACGAGAATCAATAGGCTGAGCGTTTCCGCGGATGGCATTGATTACCTCTTCCGCAGACTCGGCGCTATCTAACCCGGTCATCATCTCATCCACATAAGCGCGGCCATACCCCTCCATTTCACCCGCAGCAGATTGCTCCGCCTGCTGGACTTGAGCTTGCATCTCAGGAGGAATTACCGCCATGGCGGGCATATCCATCGCCATTGGAGCGGCGGGTCCACCTGCTTGGCGGAAAAGTGGGCGCTTATAGATGTTCATCATATTAGAATCCTAACCCTGCTGTTCTGGCCCCGGTCAATGCGCCGAGGCCCGCGATGCCATAACCCAGAACCTGCTGTGCAGTAGAGGGCTGTTGTACCGCTTGGCTTGTAACCGTGGCCTGAGAGCTTGGCGTGCCACGATAAATGTCTGACAAGAATCCGTATTGTTGATACGGCGCTGCCATTTGTTCAATGTTGGACTGACGTACGGCATCCAGTTCGGCTTGCTGCTGTTGACGATCCATAGCACCAAGGCCACCCAAAGTAGCGATGTCGTTCTGAGTCAACGTCTGACCTAGCTGGCCAAGACCGGCTTGCTGCAAACCTAACGAACCGGCTTGTCCGGCTATGCCCGCGGCCTGTGTTCCTAGCGAACCTAAACCCTGTCCGATGTTCATCAACTGACTTACATCTTGCTGACCAAGTTGACCATACTGAAGACCTAACGCACCCATGCCCGTTCCGGCAGCTTGCCTACGGGCTTGCGACGCTTCAAAAGCTTGTTGTGCGGCGCTACGCGCAGACTCAAATCCTGCCGCACGCATACGCGCACCGACGTCGCCTTGCTCTTTCAAGATGTTGCTTGCCAATTCTGACTGCATGATACCTTGTCTAGCTCCACCAAAAGCACCTTGGCTTACCGCTTGCGCGGCTTGTTGGTTTTGAGCTAACTGACCTTGCTTGGCAATGTCTTCTTGTGTTTTTTGTATAACCTGCTCTTCGTACGGGTTGTAAAACTGCGACGCGTTTATCATCGGATCATACGTGCCGGTAGAACCTAGAAGAGCCTCGCCAGCAGCGCGTTGATACTCGTAGGGTACATCGCGTGTTTGTTGCGCAAGATCACCCGCTTCAGCATAAAACTGTTGAGCTTGTTGAACCGTGGGGAACGCAAAGTTTTCCAAAGCGCCCTGCCCAGAAAGCACCTGCTCCACACCGCCTTGAAGGTACGGCTGGAACGCGCCAACGCCTTGCTGGCCTAACGCCATAGCCGATTTTTCTAGTCCGCTTAGTCCCGCTACTTGGTAGGCAGGAGGAAGAGCCTCTGTGCCGGCTTGGACACGCTGACGAACTAAATCTTGAACATCGGCAAGAAGACCAAGACGATACGCTTCAATCTGTGGGTTTTCTTGAACTATCTGGGTTGTTACCGCCATTACGCGACTCCCTCGAATTGTCTCATTACCTGATACATCTTACGTATGCCTTTTTCGCGATCTCCGCCACCCGCGCCGCGCACGGCTTTGGCAGTAAATACAAACTCGCCGTCAGAAAGCATTGCAGGGATATCATCGGAAGTTCCCGTACCCGGGCCATTTATAGCTCCGTTACGACGGGGGAAATTTTGGCTGTCCATTATGCCGCCTTTTGCTGCGCCAACTACAGGAGCAGAGACGCGTCTCGGCTGATATGCCGCGATGGCTGCCTGAGTTTCAGGAGACCGTGCTAGGCGGGTATACGGAACAACAGGAGTTGACGCCACTTGAGTTGTTTCACGTGGAGCATAATTCAATGGTCCGGTGCGGTATAACTCCGGATTTTGTTCCAGAAGATCTTGTCCGGTTACGCCACCAAAAGGCATTTCTACGGTTGACTCGGGAGCTTTAAAACCACCGGTAGCGCCCAGCACCGCAGTTCCGGCCAAAGCCAACGGCCCGTACTGCTTTGCTAGTGCGCCTATACCCGTACCAAAAACAGTTTCGTTCATTGCGGCGGCTTTGGCGGCGGCTTGTTTACCCAGCTCAGTACCTGCTGCGTCTGTAAAAGCTTGGTCTGACGCAAAAAAGTCTCTTGCCGTGTATTTCTTAGGTAAGAAAGCATCGCGCATGTCCTGTGCAAAATTACCGCCTTCAGAAGTAAACGCATTTTTTACGTTTGTCATAAAGCCGGGTCGTGCGTCAGGGGTAACTAACCCGCTTTGTGTTTTAGCTACGTTGGCCGCGGCCTGTCGCTGTGCCAGATCCGCAACAATTTGATCGGGCGTAGCCGCAGCAGCCGGAGCGCCTGCCCCACCCGCCATAACGGCTT
>JGI20154J14316_10003060_pt1 | contig 13623 bp, 13 predicted proteins | sample COG_04_FD_14316 | JGI IMG/M metagenome (IMG submission 14316) | reverse complement strand
TATAGTCTCAACATCAGAGATTTCAATTAGGCAGATGAACTCAAGTTCTTCATTTGTCACAGCTTCTAACTTTTGCCCTGGCTTATAACATCCTTCAGAGCGGCTTCGAACGGTTGCTGTCTTTCGACCTGATAAGATCAACGGAGCAAGCCTTCCAAAAAAGCTAATTTGTTCCATTTAGATAAAACCTCCATTTACTCATAACGCTTATGTGCTACCGCGAGCGTTAGAAAATCAACGACTCTGACCCGTTTGATCCTTGTGCGTATAGTTAGGGTTTTGCGGGCCAGGTAATATCTATCTTGCGGTGTTGAGCAACACAATCACGAAGATATAGATTAATTAGGCTTTGATAGGGAACACCGTCTTCTTCTGCCATTTTTTTGAAATAAACGATGACATCCTCACTAAGCCGCATAGTCACGGGCTTTTTGAGTTTTGATGCGTAAGGATTCTTACGTGATTTCATTTGTGATAAATCGTATTCAGTTTTCATGGGTTGCCACCTCGGTAATTTTCACGCTCCTTCTTTGTAGCCTTACGTGCAGATATTATTCGGATCGTTTCACCGCTATCTCGTTCGCAATGGCAGACAAGCAGAACTCGCGTCACGTTACTTAGACCAAGCAAAAGAAATCGCTCTTCCCTGCCAGAATGCACCTCATCGTAAAATTGAACAGCATACTCGTCATAGAACACCGACTGAGCCTCATCGAAGCTAACACCATGTTTTTGCCGATTGCCTTCCCCTTTCACAGGGTCCCACTCGAATCTAATCATGCGTACATTGTATGTACATCTCGAAACTAGTCAAGAAGTGCCCAGTGAGTTGCAAATCCTTCTTTAAAACTCTCTGATTCCGCACTTCCACCGAAAGAGCAAGTATCGATTAACCAAATAGGCTTCTTACTGGAAGCCGCGTTGCTCTGTCCTCCGCGTCGTCCACACTGATCATTCCCGGCTGGCCTGCTCCCGCTCTAGCCACAAATCATAGATCTGCGGCGTCCAGTAGCTTTGAAACCCTGCAATCACCGCCAGACGTTGTTCGGTGTTTAACACCTCACCCCACGCGGGCATCGCGCCGCCCATGGGCCCACCCCCCTCACGAATCACCTTATCGAGCAGCGCCAAGGGATGGTGCCAAGCGTGCGCACTGCCGTCCAGGGGCGGTGGTGGATAGTCGCCATTGGCGTCTGGCGTTTTCCATGCAGTGGTCGAGGCGGCCTCCGGGCCATGGCAGGCTGCGCAATATTGGCCGTAAAGCTGTTGGCCTTCCTCGGCCTGTGCCGTGCTATACCAACGCCCCGTTTGGCCATCGGCCTGGAGCGAGACATTGGCGGCCGTGGTCGCGACCTCCGGGCTTGGACTGCAACCGGCCAAAACCACTATGGCCAGGCCTGACAGTAGGGCAAGCCGGTTCTGCGGCTCAAAACGGCGCACTAGCTTAATGGCTCTCATTACTCAGGGTACCTCAAAGCCGGCCGCTTCAATCGCGTCCGTCAGTTGCTCGATATTGTCATTGCCATCGATCTGGGCAATGCCACTGTCCAGATCAAAGTGCACTGAGGTCACGCCGTCAACCAGGCTGACGGCCTTTTCAATGGACTTCACGCAACCCTGACAGGTGGCGCCGCTGACGGTAAGTTCGATCATAGGGGTGTCCTCGTTGGTTCGGTTTGTTGATGAGCTTTGGCCTGTTTATCAGGCTCGGCTGATTTATTGGGTCCCGTTTGCTTGCCTGCAAGCGGGCTTTTCGGATTCCAGGTTAGCAATAAAATCGAGCTGCTGACCACGCTGACGCTGGAAAAGGCCATAGCGGCGCCGGCAATCACTGGGCTGAGCAGCCCAAAGGCGGCTAACGGAATGCCAATGCAATTGTAGATGAAGGCCCAGAATAGATTCTGCTGAATCTTGAGTCGGGTTTTTTTGGCAATCTGGATGGCTTCCAGCACCAACCCCAATTCCGGACGCATCAGCGTCAGGCCGGCGGCGTCCATGGCAACATCGGTACCGCTGCCCAGCGCGATGCTGGCATCGGCCGCGGCCAAGGCGGGCGCGTCGTTGATGCCATCACCAATCATCACCACCTTGCGGCGTTTGTTTTTCAGTTGTTCGATGGCCTGGGACTTATGTTCCGGTAACAGATTGGCGAGCACATTATCGATCGACAATTGCTCGGCCACGGCGTTGGCCGCAGCCGCATGGTCGCCCGACAACATCCAGGTCTGGATGCCGGCGCGATGCAGAGCGGTAATGGTCGCCTGGGCATCGTCACGCAGCGGATCGCTGATATCAAACCGGGCGCGAATCTGGCCATTCAAGGCGACCCAGACCCGACTGTGGTGGTCGGCTGCGCCGGCCATAAAGGCCGGGTCGATCGCCAGGTCGTGGCTGGTCAAGAGCCGCTCATTACCGATCAGCAACTGATCCTGCTCGGTACGAGCGACAACACCCTGACCGGAGACATTGGTAAAGTCGAAGCTCTGCTCCGGACTCTGGGCATCGGCCAGATAGGTCACCATGGCTGCGGCCAGTGGATGTTGACTCTTCTGCTGCACGGCCTTGATCAGACCGAGCAGATCGGCATCGTGCTCGGTTGCGCCAGACGCGCCCTCGGCAGACCACTGACGGAATAACGCCACCGTGGGCCGGCCGACGGTCAGGGTGCCAGTCTTATCGAACACGATGGTATCGGTCTCGGCGAGCACCTGGAGCTGATCGATATTCCGAATCAACACACCGCGCCGGGCGCCGACGCCGCTGGCCGCCATAATGGCAGTCGGGGTGGCCAAGCCCAGGGCGCAGGGACAGGCGATGACCAATACCGAGACAGCCGCCATCAGGGCGCTGTCAAAGGATACCAGCCACCATTGCAGACCTAGGGTGAGCATGGCAATCAGGATCACCACCGGGACAAAGACCGCGGCGATCTGATCGACCAGCTTCTGGATCTCAGGCTTCTTCATCTGGGCGTCGTTAACCAACTGTACGATCTGCTTGAGCCGGAACTGGTCGGGCGAGCTGTGCACGCGCACCCGCACGCTGCCATTACCATTGTGAGTGCCGGCCATCACCACGGCGCCCGGCGCTTTACTCACCGGCAGGCTCTCCCCGGTGAGCATGGCTTCATCAACACTGGTAGTGCCGTCCAGGATCAGGCCATCGGCGGCAATGGTGTCACCCGGGTGAATTTGAATTTCATCGCCGATGACCAACTCGGTGACCGGCGTAGTATGCAGTTCCTTACCCTGCCAGCGTTGCGCATTGGGCGGCTGCAATTGCATCAGTTTGCGGATGGCATCACCGGCGAAACGCTTGGCGCGTTCTTCCATCCATTTACCGAGCAAGATCAGACTGATCACCACAGCCGACGCTTCAAAATAGAGATGGCCGCTGCCCAGTGCCAACCACAAATAGAGGCTGTAGAAATAGGCGGCCGAGGTGCCCATCACGACCAGCACGTCCATATTGGCCGAACCGTTTTTCACGGCATGGTAAGCGCCGACGTAGAAACGCCAACCGAGCCAGAACTGCACCGGTGTGGTCAGGGCAAATTGCACCCAACCCGGTAACATCCAATTGGCACCGAGCAGACTGGCCACCATGGTGACCACCATCGGTAAGGACAGGGCGGCGGCGATCAAGGTCGGCCGCAGCGAATGACCGGTCCGCGCGGCTGGCGTTTGCGCCAACTCCGCTTCGGGCAGGGCCGGGTAATTGAGTTGTTTTAAACGGTTTTTGATATCGGCCAGGCTAACCAAGCCGGTATACCAGCGCACCTGCAATTGCGAATTGGCCAGATTGACCGTGGCGGAGAATACGCCATCCATCTTCAGCAACGCTTTTTCAATGCGATTGATACAGCTAGCGCAGGTGACGTTTTGACCGTCAGGTTGCGTTCATTTTCCTGCAAACCAAAACCACTCGCTGCCACCCAGTCGGGCAGCACCGTGGCCGGTTGGTCGGCGGCTAAGGCCACATCGAGGGTTTCCAACGCCAGATTGACGCTGGCCGAGGTCACGCCGGGGCGCTTACTAAGGGCTTTTTCCAAGCGCGTAACGCAGCTGGCGCAGGTTAAACCGGTCACGGGAACCACCCAATGGGTGCCTGGGGTGGGTGTCATTTTGGTCTCCTTTTGGCGTCAGGCATGGTCATCTATTGCCATCCCAAACGAGGAGCATTGTGCGCCTTAGAGGGGGTCGAAGGTCAAGCGATTTTGGCCTATTTCATTGGCAGAGCGCCCTAACGCAGCTCAACTTCGATGGCGCGTGCGAGACCCTTAACCTGCGCGATGGCCTGGTCGCAATAGCCCCTAGGCCGGGCCGTAAAGCCTGAAAAGTTGAGCGTACCCACGACATCGCCTCTTATCCACAGAGGCTCGCCTATATAGGACTCCGGCTGCATCACGGTAAAGACCGGGTGCAATATCCGATGGGTGAATTTCTCGAGATGGGTATGGATAAGCATCTGTTGCGATCGCACCACCTGCTTGCAGTAGCTGTCGCGACACGGGAAGTCATGGCCGACCGCAAGGCTCGGCAATTTGAGCTCCGAGGTCACCGCTAAAAGGGTGTAAACATTGCCACAGACTGAACTGACAATGGCAAAGTCGGCTATAAGACTGCGCCTAAGCGACTCTAGTTGATCATCAAAGCACTCTGCTAGGATTCTGACGGCGGACTCCCAATGACTATTCATCTTGAGTCTTTAGCATAGAATCGAAGCGAATCCTGTTCCTATGATCCTTAACGCACTATTGGTAGTAATGTCAGTTATTGCCCCGGCGCCGGGGACATCGGTCGTTTAACCAAGCGGTATTATTTGACGCCTGGGCTCTCAAAATAGTATCCAACCCGTTCTTGCAGACCCAAATAGCTGTAAACCGTGGCGGGATATTCGGTCGGTCGAAGGGCACGTACTATCTGCAGGTCCGGGTGCTCGGCCAGATCGATTATCATAGCCTTATTGGCGGGTATGTCCGGGTTATAGAGCACGATACGGGGCCTTAATAAGGCCTTGGATGAGACCATCACGACGAGACCAACACTCTTATCTCTGAGCAGAACCACCGTTCCGGGCGGATAGATACCGAAGGTGCGGATGAAATTCTGCGCCAAGCTATCGTCGAGTTGCTCACCGCCCTGGGCATAGATATGGGCCATTGCTTCCTTCGGCGTCATGGCATCCGGCAAGGCATGGGGATTACAGTAGTTGTCGTAGAGGTTGGCAATGGCCACGATGCGGGCCAGTTGCGAGACTTTCTCGGCAGGCACCTTCGCAGGAAATCCCGAGCCATCTAAGAAGGCATGATGATGTCCGATAATTTCCAGCACCTCGGGCCGAATGCCGTTGATCCGATGTACTAACTTGATCCCCTGGCCAACGTGGCTCTTATACAGCTCAAGCTCCGGATTGGTCATATTTTTGTGATAATTGGCGATTCGGGCCGGCACCGCAACTTTGCCGATGTCATGCAACAGTGCACCCATGCCCAGTGCCAACAAATCGGTTTTAGACAGTCCCATGCTGTGCCCCAAGAGCAGCGACAGCACGGTGACATTGAGCGCATGGTTGTTGGTATTAAAGGAGGCCGGCGACATATTAACCACATTGATCAACATGCTCGATTCATCATCGAACTGGGCCATTAGATCGCCGATCAATTCTTCGCTACCGCGCACCGCGTTGGCCGGGGCGGTGGTCAGGTCGGACATCAGGTTATGGATGCGTTTTTTCGTTTCGTTGTAACGTTGCGCAGTGTCTTTACGAGCGCGCCGGAATTGGTCCGCCTGGTCAATTCTACTTTGTTTCTCATCCCAGAATTTGGCTTTATTGGCGTCAATGGCCGCAGCATCATCGGCGCCGATGGGCTCATCGCCTGTCGCATCGGATTTTGGATCGCTCTTAATTTGGTCGTAGGGCACCCTATCGAGCCCAAGGGCCCTAATTTGTTCAACCTCGCCCCAGGTTTTAATTTTAAAACGACTGAAAAAAAATGGATGCTGCGACCAGCTCAGCGGCAACTCTACATAGATACCAGGCCTTAGTTTGGCAACATCGATCAATTGAATGGTCTTCATTCTGTTAGCGTCCAAAGGAGTATGAATTTAAGGCAGCGCCAGGGCCAGTTTACGCATTATTCAGCTGCGCAGGAAGGACAACCGCCGGCAAACTCCGCCCTGCCCGTCCAATTCCGCGACCAGCCCGAAGATCGCTGACCCAGTGGCGCTCGACGCCATTGAAAGCGACCCAAAAGGCCCCACCTCTGTGCTACTTCTTTACTCACTCAAAGGTTGAACCCATGCTTTACGATCTTACCGTTGTGCAATTTAGCAAGATGCTTACCAATCTCAGCGCCATTCTCGACAAGGCCAACGGTTTCGCCGATGGCAAAAAAATTGATATGGCGGTCCTGTTAAATGCTCGTCTGGCACCGGATCAGTTCACCTTGACTCGCCAAGTGCAGATTGCCTGTGATACCGCCAAGCTGGCCGTTGCTCGCCTGGTCGACCAGGCCGATGCCGCACCCAAGCATGACGATAGTGAAACCACCGTGGCGCAATTACAGGAGCGCATCCAATCGGTGCTCGACTATCTGGCCAGCTTCAGTGAAGCCGACTTCGCCAATGCCGCCACCAGCACAATAACGCAGCCGCGCTGGGCGGGTAAACATATGGTGGGTGAGGATTTCGCCATTCATCATGCGATACCCAATATCTATTTCCATATCACCACGGCATACGCCATTTTGCGCCACAATGGCGTCGAAGTGGGTAAGAAGGATTATTTGGGCGCCATGCCACTGCGCGATTAGGCTGCTTGGGCTAGACCAGAAAGACCTTAATGTTTTTCCGGTTTAGCCGTTCGATAATGGCTGGATCGGCAGTTTTACCGGTAATCACTATATCCAGCTCGTCCAGATTGAATAGCGTAATGCCACCGAAGACGCCGATCTTATCGGCGTCGACTAACGCGATAATCTTGTCAGCGTAGGCGTGCATCTTCTTCTCTTCCATAAAGGCTAATAAGGCTGACTTAGTCAAGCCGGCATCGGTCAAGCCATCACCGCTGACAAACAGATATCGACCTTGGTAGGACTCCTGTATTTCGGGCGATACCAGCAGGCTTTGGCTTTTAATATACTGTCCGCCCAGCACCACCAGGTGCGCATAGCCCTCTGAAATTAGATAGGTCACCAGTGGCAGATAGTTGGAATACACATGGATGTTGGTGCCGAGCAGGTATTTACCCATTAAAAAAGTTGTTTTGCCCTCACCAATAAAGACATTGTCTCGATCCTGGCACAGCTGCACGGCCTGCCGGGCGATGCGATCGCATTCATCAAAGTTATTGTAATCCGAAATATTCGGGTAAAAACCCTTAAAGCCGGGCGACTCAGAGGTGCTCGGCGAGAGGATTTTCTCGGCCCCATTGCGGATTTTCTTTAACTTACCCTGTTCGTCCAACTCTATTATGTCGCGGCGAATGGTCGCCGGTGAGCACTCGATCAATTCGACTATTTCGCCAACCGTTAAGATCGGGTGTTCCTGTAGATGCTCCAAGATGCGTTTCTGGCGCGATCGCGAATTCATAACTAAGCTCCCTGGCGAGTTTTGCATAAAATTGATCATTTATGACTATAGTTGATTGCCGATTCACATTCCAGCCCATTTCGCTGAAATTCTTGCACCAATTTGACGATATCTGCACTGTTTAAGTGCGATTGATCGTTTAATTAGATGTAAGTCACCCTGCTGACGTGGATACTAGAGGACTGTTTTGACGCGCTTTACGGACTATTTATACTGCTTCGCGGGTACATGAGGTAACAAGATGAAACCTACTCTAATAATAAAAGAAACAATCTTGCTTAATATGGAAGCCTCTTCAAAGAACGAAGTGATTCATGCCATCTGTGGTCACCTGTTTTTATTGAAGAAAACACAAGATCCAGCGCAGCTCTATTCGGACATTATTGAACGGGAAGAAGTGGTAAGTACCTTTGCCGGGTCACACACCGCCATCCCCCATGCGATAACCAAACACGTCGACTACCCTGTCCTGTGTTTTGCCCGAGTAAAGAATGATGATTTTACCTGGAATGGAAGTGACGAAGATGTACGTTTTGTCATCTTACTTTGTGCACCCGCACAGGATGATCTACGGAAACTGAGACAGAGTCAGTCATACGTTTTTTCATCCATCGCCCAACTGATTGGCCGCACGGGCACTCTTGACCTGTGGGCCAATGCTCATGATGAGCAAGTGATTCTCGACAGCTTGAATGAAGCGTTCGAAGCCAATCTAACTACAACAATATAATTGGGGACATCCTATGTCTGAAAACAATTTAAAAATCGGCGTCCAGTCCTTCGGACGATTCCTGAGCGGCATGGTGATGCCCAACATTGGTGCCTTTATCGCATGGGGCCTTATTCACTGCACTCTTTATACCTACGGGTTGGATCCCGAATGAATATCTGTCCGCACTCGTTGGACCGATGATCACGTATCTACTGCCATTATTGATCGGTTATACCGGCGGCAAGATGGTTGGTGGTGAGCGCGGAGCTGTTGCCGGTGCGATCACAACCATGGGTGTGATTGTCGGCGCATCAATCCCGATGTTCCTCGGCGCTATGATTGCCGGCCCACTCGGCGGCCTAGCCATTAAAAAATTCGACCAAGCAGTTGAAGGCAAGGTTAAGGCCGGCTTTGAAATGCTGGTTAATAACTTCTCGCTCGGCATTATCGGCATGCTCACTGCGCTGATTGCCTATACGCTGGTTGGACCCGTGGTCTTGGCCATTACCGAAGCCTTAGGCGCCGGTGTCGGCTGGATCGTAAGCCATAGCCTGCTGCCATTGGTGTCTATCCTTGTTGAGCCGGCGAAAATTCTGTTCCTCAATAACGCCATCAACCACGGTGTCTTTACGCCGCTCGGTGCCGAACAGGCCGCCGCTACGGGTAAATCAATATTCTACCTGATTGAAACCAACCCAGGTCCTGGTTTGGGCATTTTACTGGCCTACATGCTGGCCGGTAAAGGCGTTGCGCAGAAGTCAGCTTACGGCGCTTCAATCATCCATTTCTTCGGCGGTATCCATGAGATTTATTTCCCATATATCCTGATGAAGCCACGCTTGATCATCGCTGTGATAGCTGGTGGTATGGCAGGCGTTACCTTCAACATGGTGACCGGCAATGCGTTAGTTGGACCGCCGTCTCCGGGTTCTGTCTTTGCACTGATTCTGATGTCTACTAAGGGCATGGGTATCCTCTTAACTTTGGCCTCTATTGCTATCGCCGCGACTGTATCCTTCTTGATCGCTGCTGTTATCATCCGCAGCGATGCATCAAGCACTGATGATCTAGAAGCTGCTCAGGCAACCGTGAATGCCAATAAAGCCAGCAGCAAGGGTTTAGGCAACGCAGTAACCGGCGCCAGCCAGGTACGTCGAATTGTTGTTGCCTGTGATGCCGGCATGGGCTCGTCTGCCATGGGCGCCACCGTGCTACGCGGTAAGCTAAAAGCGGCCGGTCTAGATATCAATGTCAGCAATGCCGCCATTAATGATCTGACCGATGCCGATATTGTTATCACTCAGTCAGAATTGTCGGCCCGGGCTAAAGCAAAATTACCGTCCGCTCAACACCTGAGCATTGAGAACTTTATGGATGGCGGATTTTACGACGACCTGGTCGCAAAACTCGTTTAACCGATCGGTGCACGCTTTTTACTCGTAGGCATAAAGAATGCGGGCCTCAAATGATCCTTATTTGAGGCCCACTAACGGCAACTAAGTTGCTGTAAATTTAAGATCAAAGGGATATCCATGTCCTTAACAAAGACTCCTCAAAATACCGAGACACCGCGCCACTTCCAGCCAGACGACGTCATGGCAACGACTGACCGAGTCCTGCTGTCGAGCGCCGATGTTTTAACTCAGAAATTTTTTACCAATAAGACCGAGGTACTCAAGGCCATCGCCGAGCGCATGCTCAGCCGTGGTTTTGTAGCCGCTGATTACAGCTCGGCAATGCTCGCTCGAGAAGACAAGGTCAGCACATTTCTCGTGAATGGCGTGGCCATACCGCATGGCACATCCGAGGCCAAGGCCCTGGTAGTACGCACCGGATTAGTAGTGGTGCAGTTGCCGGCCGGGGTAATCTGGAACGCCAAGGGTGATGTCGTTAACCTTGCTGTCGGCATTGCCGCAACCGGTACCGATCATCTCGATTTACTGCAGACCCTAACCGGCGTCGTCCTCGATGAGGCATTGGCCGCCGAATTGGGCACCAGCGCCAGCGCCGAGCAGATAGTCGCTTGCCTAAATGGCACCCCAGTCGAAACCGATAACGGTGCCGTTGGCGAAGATTTACGCCACAAGAGCACAGTGACCCTGATTGATTCGGCCGGATTACATGCCCGACCCGCTGCCGAATTGGCCGAGTTGGCCAGCGCTTATGCCGGGACCGAGCTGCGTTTGCGCAAAGGTGCGCGCATCGCCAACCTCAAATCGATGGCCGAATTGCTCAGTGTCGGCGCAGCGTGTGGCGACAGTGTGACGATTTCGGCCCAAGGCCCAGATGCCCCGGCGGCGGTTGATCAACTGGTAACCGCCATTGCCGCCGGACTCGATGGCGAGACCGGCGATCATAGCAACGCTGAATACGATCCCCTGGCCGGGCTGCCGGCCTTGAGCAACCCGTTAGGCCGCTTTGTCACCGATGGCGCGCCCGCGTCACCGGGTATTGCGCTGGCCGAGGTCTATGTGCTCGAAACCCAACAGGTCACCCTGGTGCAGGCCGCCAACGACCCGGACGCCGAACGGGCCCTGTTGAGCGCCGCCCTGCGCACTGCGATTCAACAACTGGAGCAGCTGCAACTGGAGCTGACCCAGGGAGCCGTTGATGAAGCCGCAATCTTTCGGGCACAATGCCAACTGCTGCGTGACGAGAGTCTGATCGCAGCCACTGTTGCTCTGATCAACGCCGGTAACGCCGCGGCCTGGTCTTGGCAACAGGTCTTGATGGCGCAGGCCGATCAACTCTCGGCCCTGAGCGACCCACGCCTCAAGGCGCGCGCCGCCGATATGGTCGATGTCGCCCGGACCGTGGTGAATGTCTTGAATCACCAGTCCAATCGTCTGGATTATCCGACCGATCGGGACTTTATTCTGCTGGCGAGCGAACTAAGCCCGTCGCAAACCGCTCAACTGGGTGGATTACCGATCAAGGCAATATGCACCGAACTGGGTGGGCCCAACAGCCATATGGCGATTCTCGCACGCGCCTTGGGCATTCCTGCGTTGGTCGGTGCCGGTGCTGATTTCCTGACCCAGGTACGCCCAGGCGATTGGGCAATCGTTGATCCACAAGGTGCTCAGCTGGTGTTGGCACCCGATGCCGAGACCCGAGTTCAAGCCGACAGNCTGATCGCCCAGTGGCANAAGANNCANGCCTATGAACTGGGTCAAAAAGATCAGCCCACCGAAACCCTCGATGGCCATCGCGTTGAACTGGTCTGCAATATCGCCCAACCGAGCGACACGCCGGGTGTGCTTGCCAACGGCGGTGATGGTGTTGGCCTGTTGCGCACCGAGTTTTTGTTTGAGTCGTCCACGCTGGAACCGACGATCGAAGAGCAAGTGGCGGCCTTAACAGAGATTGTCAGCTGCTTGGGCGAGCGCCAACTGGTGGTGCGCACCGCTGATATAGGTGGCGACAAACCGGTCTCTTGGCTGACCATGCCGGCGGAAGAAAATCCTTTCCTTGGGGTGCGTGGGATTCGTCTCTCGTTCCGCAATGAGGCGATGTTCAACAACCAGCTCGAAGCCATTTATCGAGTGGCGCAATGGCAGGCCGACCAGGGCATTAGCCCGGGCATCCATATCATGTTTCCGATGATTGCCACCTTAGCGGAGTGGCGCAAGGCGCGCGCCATGGCCGAGGCTATTCAGATCCGCTTAGCCGCTCCGATACTGCCCCTAGGCATTATGGTGGAAGTGCCATCGGCGGCTCTATTGGCCGATCACTTTGCTCGGGAAGTCGACTTTTTATCGATCGGCTCTAACGACCTGACTCAATACACCCTGGCGATGGACCGCATGCATCCGCAATTGGCCAGCGAAGCCGATAGCTATAATCCGGCCCTGCTGCGCCTGATCGCCATGACGGTGCAGGCCGGACAGGCGCACGGCAAATGGGTTGGGGTGTGCGGCAACATGGCCGCCGATCCGGACTTAGCCTGTCTCCTGGTCGGCTTAGGGGTGAGCGAATTGTCGATCAGCCCAGCCAATGTCCCGGCGATCAAAACGCTCTTACGCAGCGTCGTCTATAGCAAGTTGCAGGATAAAGCCCAGCGGGCGCTTGCCCTGCCCGACGCCGCCGATGTGCGTCGACTCTATGCCGACCGAACCGATTTGTTGTGACCGACGTAAGTGCCGAGCACAGCACCAAGCCTATTGAATTTTTGGAGTAAGACCATGACCACCCTATTTGAAAACTATCAACAACTGACCGGCACCGTGCCGGAGCAAACTTGGACCTGGAACCTCTATGGTGCCGGCGTGGACAATATCGGCCGCGACAATCGCGCCGAGATGTTTGATGTACCCAAACCCGATGCCGACCAAATGTTGGTGCGCGTTGACGCGGTCGGGCTGTGTTTTTCCGATGTAAAGGTGATCAACCAGGGCAGTGCCCATCCCAAACTCTATAACCGAGATTTAAAGTTGGAGCCTACCCGCCTCGGCCACGAAGCCACGGTCACGGTAATTCAGGTCGGCGCGAATCTGCAGGGCCAATACCGACCCGGCGAGCGCTATGCCATGCAACCGGATATTTATCAGAACGGCAAAAGTACCGCCTATGGTTACACCCTGCCCGGTGGCCTGGTGCAATATCACCTGATCGGTAAAGAGATTCTCGAAACCGATGCCGGTGCCTGCCTGCTGAGGGTCTCTGACCAGATGGGCTTAGGCGATGCCGCCCTGCTCGAGCCTTGGGGTTGTGTCTTCGCCTCCTATACACAGCGGCGCCGTCTGTTGCCTAAGGCCGGCGGCACCATGTGGTTGATCGGTCAACCGGGTGCAACCGAGGACTATACCTTCAGTCACGGATTGGAGTCCCCTGCGACCCTGATCCTGACCGATGTACCCGCCAGTGTTGCCGCCCTGGCCGCCAATCACGGTCGCCGCGTCGTAGTACGCGATGGCCTTACCGTCGATGACTACGCCGCGCTGGCAAGCGAATTTGGCGACGGTGGCTTCGACGATATCGTGATGCTGGCGCCGCGTTCGGCCGTGCAGGTCTCTGAGGTGGCCAAACTGGTGGCACGCCGCGGCACCCTGAATATGGTCGGTACCGAACCGCTCGACGGTCTGGTCGAAGCCGATGTCGGTCGCCTGCACTATGACTATGTTGCCTTCATCGGCAATGCCGGCCGCAATATCGCCGACTCCTATGGCGAGGATCGCAATCGTTGTGATCTGCGCGACAATGGTACGGCAGTCTTTGTCGGTGCCGGCGGCCCCATGGGTCAGATGCACGTGCAGCGCGCGATCGAACAGAAAAACGGCCCTAAGGTCGTGGTCGTGACCGATATAGCCGATGATCGAC
>JGI20154J14316_10003059_pt1 | contig 13623 bp, 11 predicted proteins | sample COG_04_FD_14316 | JGI IMG/M metagenome (IMG submission 14316) | reverse complement strand
GGCATACGAGATTACTGTGGCATCAGAAGTTATGGCGATCTTCTGCCTAGCCACAGACCTCGACGACCTCAAAGCGCGACTGAATAAAATTGTTGTCGCCTATACCCGCGACCACAAACCGGTACACGCCAGCGATATTCTTGGCACCGGCGCCATGACTGTATTACTTAAAGATGCTCTAGCACCCAATTTAGTTCAGACCTTAGAAAATAACCCGGCAATTATCCACGGCGGCCCCTTCGCCAATATAGCCCATGGCTGCAACTCAGTTATCGCCACTAAAGCGGGACTCAAGATGGCGGATTATGTGGTGACCGAAGCCGGCTTTGGTGCTGACTTAGGGGCTGAGAAATTCTTTGACATTAAATGTCGCGCTGCAGGTCTGCATCCGGATGCCGCCGTAATTGTGGCCACCACCCGCGCCTTAAAAATGCATGGCGGTGTCAGTAAAGAAGATCTCGATAAAGAAGATTTAAGCGCCCTTGAAGATGGCTGTTGCAATCTGGTGCGTCATATTGAAAATGTCAAAGCCTTTGGGGTTCCTGTAGTTGTTGGTATCAACCGTTTTACCTCAGATACCGATGCTGAGATTGCCCTGATCAAGAAGATTGCACTGGCCAACGGAGTCAAAGCTATAGATTGCACTCACTGGGCCGATGGTGGCGCTGGCACTGAAGAGTTGGCCCATGAAGTGATTGAACTGGTGGACTCGGGGCATGCTAACTTTGCACCACTGTACCCTGACGATATGCCAATTTGGGATAAGGTCAAAACTGTTGCTACTAGGCTCTATAGAGCTGACGATATTATTGCGGATCAGAAAATTCGCGATCAAATTCAAACCTTACAGAACGGTGGCTATGGTCACTTCCCAGTCTGTATCGCAAAAACTCAGTACAGCTTTTCAACAGATCCGACTCTTAAAGGAGCGCCATCCAATCATGTTGTGGCTATTCGCGAAGTGCGATTATCCGCTGGCGCCGGATTTATAGTAGTGGTCTGCGGAGACATTATGACCATGCCCGGTCTGCCGCGAGTACCTGCAGCCAACAGCATTGATGTCAATGAAACAGGCGAGGTTGTAGGACTTTTCTGATGGGCTGCTAGGGCCGTTTTGATTCCAGAACGGCCCTAGAGTACTTAGGCACAAAACCACCTGTTATCCTGAGCCTCTCATCCTGTCGTTCTGAACCTCTCACCCTGTCATTCTGAGCCTCTTACCCTGTCATCCTGAGCGAAGCCGAAGGATCTCCTTGAAGCGGCACCTGCATCCCCTAGTAGCCACCAAACCAAAGCTCGCTGCCAACCGCTGGAGATCCCTCCACTGCGGTCGGGATGACATACTGGGAGACCCTGCCATCCTGAGCCTCTCACCTTGTCATCCTGAGCGAAGCCGAAGGATCTCCTTAACGCTGCACCTACATTCCCTAGTGCCCACCAAACCAAAGCTCGCTGCCAACCGCTGGAGATCCCTCCACTGCGGTCGGGATGACATACTGGGAGACCCTGCCATCCTGAGCCTCTCACCTTGTCATCCTGAGCCTCTCACCTTGTCATCCTGAGCGAAGCCGAAGGATCTCCTTAACGCGGCACCTACATCCCCTAGTGCCCACCAAACCAAAGCTCGCTACCAACCGCTGGAGATCCCTCCGCTGCGGTCGGGATGACATATAAGAAGATCCTGGCCTGATGACATACTAGAAGACCACGCCCCGATGACATACTAAGAGGCTCTGCCCTGAGGACATACTAGGTGGCTAGCCCCTAAGGATATGTTCGGCAAGCTCTGCCCAGAAAATCTATTGGACGGCTCTATCCCGACGACAAGATAAGCAGAGGCTCGAAACCAGCAGCAGGCAAAAATACGTTAGAAAAAAGTCGAGGGAAGAAGAAATATGGCGGTGACCCTCACCAGCCACACCTCGGCACACAGCGTAACCACTACCGTTGCTCCCTTCCGGGCCTGGCGGGGTTCGCGGCTGGCTGTTGCGAGGGGACCAGTGAGGGCCACCATTGAAGCGCGGGATTATCACGGGTTTACCGATTAAGTGCAACAGCCCTACAGCGAAAAAACCGCAATAAGCCAGAGAAAATCCAACTAGGCTAACCTCAAAATAGCTCCTCGTTAGATCACTTTTAATGTGGTTAAATCTGATCGGTTCGGTACACTAGGTAAAGCCCTTAGCAATAGTAAGCCCTTAGCAGCAGTAGGCCCTTGGCAACAAAACCATAAAAATGGATTTCCAACAATGAGTTATTCCTTGCCACCCATAAACACCAAGCCCAATTCTACACAGCACTCATTTCCCAGAGCCCAGCCTATCAAAGCGTTGGCTACCCTTTTACTGCTAACCCTACTCACCAGCTGCGGTGGTGGCGAAAACAATGTCAGCAGCGGCAATCTCAGCGGCACCCTGCACTGGGGCAATGGCACCGAGCCCCAGAGTCTCGATCCCCATATAGCCACCGGTGTCCCCGAACATAAAATCATCGTCGCCCTGATGGAAGGCCTGGTCCTCAAGGACAGCAAAACCCTAGAACCGCGACCCGGTGTTGCCAGTTCATGGGATATAAGCGAAGACGGCCGCGTCTATACTTTTTACCTGCGCAAAAACGCCCGCTGGTCCAATGGCGACCCCCACAATGCCCATGACTATGTCTGGTCCTGGTGGCGAGCCCTGCAACCAGCTCTGGGGAATCTCTACGCCTATATGTATTTCCCCATCGCCAACGCTAAAGAATATTATGAAGGGGAAATCAGCGACTTCGACGACGTGGGCGTCAAGGCCCTAGATGACCATACCCTTCAAGTCACTCTAAACAATCCAACTCCCTACTTTCTGCAATTGCTTGATCACTACAGCCTCTACCCAGTGCATCGCGCCACTATTGAAAAGTTTGGCGACGCCGACCAACGGGGCACGCGCTGGACCTATGAAGGCAACCTAGTCGGCAATGGCGCCTTTCAACTGTCCGAGTGGAAAATCAATCGCCGCGTCGTCGTCGAGCGCAATCCCCACTACTGGGATGCCGACAGCATCAAACTGAATAAAATTATCTTCTATCCCATCGAAAATGCCGTCACCGTCGAACGTATGTTCCGCGCCGGCCAGCTCCACTACAGTGGCACAGTCCCCGCGGACAAAATCGCCACCTACATGGAGCGCAAAGATCCAGCCCTGCATATAGCCCCCTATCTAGGTGTCTACTTTTATCGTATCAATACCCGTGTGCCCCAGCTGCAAGATAAACGCGTGCGTCGGGCCCTGGGCATGACCATCGATCGGGACAAGATTAGTCAACGGATACTTAAAGGCGGACAGATCCCCGCCTACACCATCACTCCACCGGGCACCATGGGCTATTACCCAAAGAGTGATTTAGCCTTTGACCCAGAGGCCGCCAGACAACTTCTAGCGGATGCCGGCTATCCCAATGGCGAAGGTTTTCCGGCCACGGAAATTCTCTACAACACCAGCGAAGGTCACCGCAAGATTGCTGTAGCTATTCAACAGATGTGGAAAAAGCACCTCAATATAGAGGTCAAGCTGCTCAATCAAGAGTGGAAGGTCTATCTCAATAGTGTCACTAGTCTCGACTATGAAATCGGCCGTGCCGGATGGATCGGTGACTATGTGGACCCGAATAATTTCCTCGATATGTTTCTCTGCAATGGTGGCAATAACCGCACTGGGTGGTGCAATGCAGACTATGACCAACTAATTCTCAAAGCTGCCCCTGAAGCCAAATCCCACGCCCAGCGCCTAGAAATCTTCGACCGTGCCGAAACCATGCTGCTGGATGATATGCCAGTAATTCCAATCTATATTTACACCTCCAACAATCTGGTCAACGCTTCAGTAAAGAATTTTAATGACAATATTCTCAACCAGCCATCATTTAAAGAGATGTATCTACAAGCTGAGCCAGCGGATTCAGGAGCAAAAAACTAATGTGGCGATTTGCCCTCAACCGCCTGCTGCAGGCTATTCCGGTGCTGCTAATCGTTATCAGCGCCACCTTTATGCTGGTGCATTCGGCACCGGGCGGGCCTTTTTCCGCGGATAAAGCGGTGCCCCCAGAAGTGATTAAGGCTTTGGAAGCCCAATACAAGCTAGACCAACCAATGTGGAAGCAATATGTCAGCTATCTGGGTGATGTGCTCCAGGGTGACTTTGGCCCCTCATTTAAATACTCCGGACGCACAGTGAACGAACTAATCGCAGCCGGTATACCGGCTACCGCGGAACTGGCTCTCTATGCCATGCTGGTGGCACTGATAATTGGCGTCAGTGCCGGTGTTGCCGCCGCCATGCGACCCAATACCCTGCAAGACTATGTGCCCATGTCCGCAGCCATGCTCGGTATCTGTATGCCATCATTCCTGTTGGGGCCGCTTCTGGTACTGATATTTGGCATTTATCTGGAATGGCTACCGGTCTCCGGCTGGGGGGATATGCCCGGAGATAAGATCATGCCCTCGATTACCTTGGGCACCGGATACGCTGCTTATATAGCGCGTCTCTCCCGCGGCGGTATGCTCGAGGTACTGTCTCAAGACTATATTCGCACCGCCAGAGCCAAGGGCCTCTCAGAGCCGGTGATTATCTTTAAGCACGCCATGCGCGGCGGACTGATACCAGTGGTGGCCTTTTTGGGGCCCGCCTTTGCTGGGCTCTTAGGGGGCTCTTTTGTGGTGGAAACCATTTTCCAAATTCCCGGACTCGGACGCTTCTATGTACAAGCCGCGTTTAATCGCGACTACACCATGATTTTAGGTATGACCATCTTCTTCGCCACACTGATTATTCTGTTTAACCTGCTCTCGGATATGCTCGCCATCTGGCTCGATCCCAAGCTGCGTCAGCAAGCGCGGGGGAATAACTAATGGATCAGATTAGTCTGCAGCAAGAGAAAGGCACCTCGCTATGGAAAGATGCCTGGATCAAGCTGAGCAAAAATTATCTGGCGCTGTTTGGCCTAGGTGTTTTGACCCTACTCTGTATTGTCTCCATACTGACACCTTGGATCGCCCCCTACGGTTATGAAGAGCAGAACCTGATGCTCGGTGCCACGGCCCCTTCACTAGAGCACTGGCTGGGCACGGATATATTTGGCCGCGATATGCTCACGCGGATTATGTACGGCGGCCGCGTCTCCCTCACGGTTGGCTTTATCGCCACCGCAGTAGCCCTAATAATTGGTGTGCTCTGGGGCGCCATCGCCGGTTTTGTCGGCGGTCGAGTTGATGCAGTGATGATGCGCATTGTCGACATCATGTATGCCCTGCCCTTTATGATTTTTATTGTCCTGCTGATGGTGGTGTTTGGGCGCAATATCCTACTGCTATTTTTGGCCATTGGCGCAGTGGAATGGCTGACCATGGCGCGGATTGTTCGCAGTCAGGTGATGTCACTGCGCAAACAGGAGTTTGTTGAGGCTGCCCATTCATTGGGCCTCTCTCAATGGACCATAATCCGTCGCCATATTATCCCCAACACCCTGGGCCCAGTAATTGTCTACACCACCCTGACCATTCCCAGCGTGATGCTGCTAGAGGCCTTCTTGAGCTTTCTCGGCCTCGGCATTCAGCCACCCCAGAGCTCTTGGGGACTACTGATTAATTATGGTGTCGAGACCATGGAGGAATATCCCTGGCTGCTGATTTTCCCCGGCGTAACCTTATCTCTGACCCTGTTTGCACTTAACTTTCTCGGCGATGGCCTACGCGACGCCCTCGACCCCAGAACCTCAAAGGATTAAATGCTATGGCACTACTTGAGGTAGAAGGACTAACCATTTATTTTCACAGCAGGAATGGTGTGGTCAAAGCGGTGGATGATGTCAGCTTTAGCGTTGATGCCGGCGAGACCCTGGCGATTGTCGGGGAGTCTGGGTCTGGCAAATCTGTCACCTGCTACAGCCTGCTCGACCTGCTGCCAAAACCCCCGGCTAAAATTGAGGCCGGTACGGCGCTATTTGATGGCATCGACCTACTGAGCTGTGATGCCGCCCAGATGCGACGCTTTCGCAGCAACGATATTGCGATGATTTTCCAAGATCCCATGACCTCGCTAAATCCCTTTATCAGTATCGGTGAACAGCTGATTGAACCGCTGATCTACAACGAGGATAAAAGCCGCCGCCAGAGCCGCTCAGATGCCCGCCTGCGAGCGCTTGAGCTGCTCGATGAAGTGGGCATTGCCGATGCCGAGCAGCGCTTTGACTGCTTTCCCCACGAGTTTTCCGGCGGCATGCGTCAGCGAGTCATGATTGCCATGGCACTGATTAACGAGCCGCGGTTACTGATCTGTGACGAGCCCACTACGGCACTGGATGTGACGATTCAGGCGCAGATATTGACGTTGATCAAAACATTGCAACAAAAGCGCGATGTGGCGGTGATCTTTATCAGCCATGACCTGGGTGTGGTTGCAGGTATTGCTGACAAAGTGATGGTTATGTGCGAAGGCACGGTGCGCGAAGCAAACGACGCCGAGGGTATCTTCTATCGCACTAAGGACGATTACACGAAAAAATTATTAGCTGCGATCCCCGAAGGCGCCAAGGTGATGCCCAATCGTGCGCACTCTGAGCACTCTGAACACCCTAAAAACCCTGAAAAGCTAATAATTCAAGTGCACAACCTCAAGACCTATTTCCGTGATTACAGCAAAACACCTGCTGGCCATATCAAGGCAGTGGATGGTGTGTCTCTGGAAATTCAACGGGGTGAGATCCTCGGTCTGGTGGGCGAATCAGGGTCCGGCAAGTCAACCTTGGGCCGTTCGATTTTACAGTTGGCACCTATTACTGCCGGGTCGGTCCTCTTTCATGGCACTGAGCTCAATAAACTCTCCGCCGCGAAGCTTGTGCCCTGGCGGCGCAAGATGCAGATGATCTTTCAAGATCCCTATGCATCTCTAAATCCTCGTATGACGGTCTATCAAACATTGGCGGAACCGCTGCTCTATCACGGTCTGGCCAACGCCAAAAACATTGACCAGCAAGTGCAGCAGCTGATGGATGATGTGGGCCTGGCACGCAGTAATGTACGCAAATACCCCCATGAGTTTTCCGGCGGTCAGCGCCAGCGCATTGCCATTGGCCGTGCCATCGCCACCAAGCCGGAATTAATTATTGCCGACGAGCCAGTCTCAGCGCTCGACGTGACTATTCAAGCGCAGATTCTCGACCTAATCCTCAATCTGGTGGAAAAACATAATTTGACCATGATGTTTATCTCTCATGATCTCTCGGTGGTGCGCTATATCTCCGACCGGGTGATGGTCATGAACAAGGGGGTTATTATCGAGACCGGCGATACTGAGGCCCTTTGGGCAAACCCACAGCAGCAGTACACCAGAGAACTACTGGCGGCAATTCCATTGGCCGACCCTAGATCTGAACGCCTGCGTGCATCTCGCCAATAATATAAGTCTTAAAGAGTAATTCTAATAAAGAGCACTGCTATGTCAGATAGATCAGCCCTTATTCAATCCGATTACGCCGACGGCATTCTCTCCATCGTCATCAATCGACCAGACAAGAAGAACGCTCTAACATCGGATATGTACGCCCAGCTAGCGGATCTATTTGACCATCGCGCTACTCAGAAAGATATCCATGTGGTGGTACTTTCCGGCGGCAAAGACTTTTCCGCCGGCAATGATTTAGACGATTTTCTCGCCCAGCCACCGAGTACCGACTCTGACGAAAAAGCGCCAGTTTGGGAATTTATGCGCGCCCTATCTACCTGCCCAGTGCCAGTTATAGCCGCAGTAGACGGTTTCGCGGTGGGTATAGGTACAACATTGTTACTGCACTGTGAATTTGTTTATTCAACTCCCAACACCGTATTTATGATGCCCTTTATCAACTTAGCCGCGGTGCCAGAGTTTGGCTCCTCACTGTTATTGCCCATGCGTTGTGGCTACGTTAAAGCCGCGGAGATGCTGCTCTTGGGTGATCGCTTTGATTCCGCCACTGCCCTGCAATACAACCTGATCAATCAGATCTGTAGCAGTGATAATTTGCTGCCCTGCGCCATGGCCACGGCAGCCAAGCTGGCGGGTAAGTCTCGGGACGCACTGGTGCAAAGCAAAGCACTAATGCGCCGAGATATGGAACCTCTGGCTGAACGGATCAGTCTTGAATCTGAGGAGTTTGCTAAACGCATTGCGTCGCCTGAAGCTAAGGCGGCTATATCTGCGATTTTAAAACCCTAGCGGACATTCGCTGTCGTCCTGAGCGAAGTCGAATAATTTGGTGCCGACTGGATGAGATCCCTCCGCTGCGGTCGGGATGACAAAGGGTGTGCGGTTGGGATAGTGGCCTGGATAACTGTTCAAAACCTGTCATCCTGAGCGGAGTCGAAGGATCTCCTGCCGACTGGATGAGGTCCCTCCGCTGCGGTCGGGATGACAACGGGTGTGCGGCCGGAATGACAAAGGGTGTGCGATCGGGATGACAATGAGTGTTCGGTCGAGATGACAATGGGTATGCGGTTGGATTGCAAAGTGGCCTGAACAACAGCCCAAAACCTGTCATCCTGAGCGAAGCCGAAGGATCTCCCTCAGAATAGCTGTGGCTCTTCAGCCTCTATCACCTAAATCACACAGCTAATACCAGTACCACGCAAACCACAGTAACCACCGGGATTCTTAGCCAAATACTGCTGGTGATACTCTTCAGCATAAAAGAACGTCGGCGCCATGCGAATCTCAGTAGTAATCTCACCGAAACCCAACTCAGTCAACTGCCCCTGCACAGTCTCAGCAGAAGCCAATGCCAGCTCAAGCTGGGCTTCAGTATCACAGTAGATCACCGAGCGATACTGACTGCCCTGATCATTACCCTGACGCATACCCTGAGTAGGGTCATGGGATTCCCAAAACACTGTCAGCAATTGCTGAAAACTTATTTGTGCAGGATCAAACACCACCAAGACCACTTCCGAATGGCCAGTCATACCAGAACAAGCCTCTTCATAAGTCGGATTGGGAGTACCTCCCCCGGCATAGCCCACCGCTGTGGTAACCACACCCTCTTGCTGCCAAAAACGGCGCTCAGCACCCCAAAAACAGCCCATACCCACAACCATTGAAGAGAGCCCCTCAGCAAATGGCGGCTGCAGTGGCTGGCCATTGATAAAGTTACGGTTGCTGATTTCCATAGCATTGTCACGACCGGGCAGGGCCTGATCCGCAGTGGGAAGATTTAACGTGAACATAGTTCTAACCCCGGCGCTTTATCGCCACAAAATAATGGATGGTACGGGTACGCCTAACTAAAAGACCTAAATGGCCTAAATAGCATCTAGACCCAACTGCAGATCATTTTTAATATCGACAATATCTTCCAGCCCCACAGCAATACGAATCAGGTTTTCACCAATCCCCGCCTGCTGGCGCTCTTCATCGGAGAGGCGGCCATGGGTGGTGGTTGCCGGATGGACTATGGTAGTTTTGGTATCACCGAGATTGGCGGTCAGAGAGAGCATGCGCGTGTTATCAATCACCACCCAGGCTTGCTCGCGGCCACCGACCACGTCAAAAGAGACCACACCACCAAAATCAGATTGCTGCTTCTTGGCCAAGCTGTGACCGGGATGATCTTCCAGACCAGCATAAAATACCTTAGTCACCTTGGGATGCTTCTGTAACCAAGAGGCCAGCTCTGCGGCATTCGCCGAGTGGGCCTGCATCCGGATACGCAGGGTTTCCAAACCTTTAAGAAATACCCAGGCATTAAAAGGACTCATGGTGGGTCCAGCGGCACGCAAAAAGCCGACAACCTTTTCCATCAGCTCACTGTTGCCAACTACAGCACCACCTAGACAGCGGCCCTGCCCATCGAGATATTTAGTTGCCGAATGGACCACTATATCCGCACCCCACTGCAAAGGCTTTTGCAGCGCTGGCGTACAGAAACAGTTATCCACCACAAAGAGTGCGCCAGCCTTTTTCGACAGAGCGGCCAACGCCTCTAGATCGGCTACCTCAGACATGGGATTAGAAGGCGTCTCGCAAAATAGCATTTTTGTGTTGGGCTGAATTGCCTGCTGCCAGGCGTCGAGATCGGTCAACGACACATAGCTGACCTGGACGCCAAATTTAACAATATAGTTATTGAGCATGACTCGAGTACTGCCAAAGACATCTGTGGAGCAGAGAATATGATCTCCAGACTGAAGCAGTGACATAACCACACTGAGAGTGGCAGCCATACCAGATGACGTGGCCACAGCCTGCTCAGCGCCCTCCATCGCCGCAAGACGCTCCTCAAAGGCACGCACCGTGGGATTGGTGTACCTGGAGTAAACATTGCCCTGCAGTTCATTGCTGAAGTGCTTGGCGGCTAATTCGGCATTATCAAACACGTAGCTGGAGGTGAGGAACATCGCCTCTGAGTGCTCTGCCTCATGGCTGCGCTGATAGCCACTGCGAATGGCCAGAGTTGCCTGCTGATAGGCCGCCACCGATTCTGCGGCTGGCCGTTTGTTATCGTTGCTGTCTGAGTCTGACATAGTCAATTAATGCTCCGTGATAGCCGCATAGCTTAGTTACTAATTGCCGCACTATTGTTATTGTGAATACCAATAACCTGATTCTTTTGCCCGCTACTGGAAGCACCACCCTCGCTCTTGGCATTGTCATTGCGCTGCTGGTCGATATGGGCAAGATAGGCTTCATCTACATCGCCGGTAACATAGTCGCCATTAAATACCGAGCACTCAAAGCGTTTAATCGACGAATTGCCTTCGGCAGCAGATGCGACAAGATCCTCAAGATCCTGATAGATCATCCAGTCAGCACCAATAATCTCGCCCACTTCCTCGTCGCTGCGACCGTGCGCAATCAGCTCGTTGGCCGACGGCATATCGATGCCATAGACATTGGGGTAGCGAACGCCTGGGGCTGCTGAGGCCATGTAGACTTTATTGGCTCCGGCGTCTCGGGCCATCTGAATAATTTCCTTGGAAGTAGTGCCGCGGACAATGGAGTCATCTACTAGCATTACATTCTTACCGGCAAATTCCAGCTTTACCGCATTGAGCTTTTGGCGCACAGATTTCTTGCGCTGGGTCTGGCCCGGCATAATAAAGGTGCGGCCTATGTAGCGATTTTTCATAAACCCTTCACGGAGTTTTACGCCCAGGGTTTCAGCCATAGACTGAGCGGACACCCGACTGGTATCGGGGATCGGGATAACCACATCGATATCATGGTCCGGCATTAATTTCAGGACTTTTTCGGCGAGCTTTTCCCCCATCCGCAGGCGGCATTTATACACCGAAATATTGTCCATCATCGAGTCCGGGCGGGCGAAGTAAACGTGCTCAAAAATACAGGGCACTAACTCAGGCTTGGCGGCACACTGCTGAAAATGGATCTCACCTTTGTTGTCCACAAACAGCGCTTCGCCGGGCTGCAGATCTTTAATCTGACCAAAGCCCATGCTGTCGAGTACCACACTCTCTGAGGCAACTGCATATTCAGTCCCGGCTTCAGTTTCGCGCTCGCCGTAACACAGCGGACGAATGCCGTAGACATCGCGGAAGGCAAACATACCGTGATTGGCCACTAGCCCGACGACGCCGTATGCACCGCGAACGCGGAGGTGAACATTCTTTACCGCATCGAAAATATCTTCGCTGGAGGGTTCGAGCTTGCGGCGCAGCTGCAGTTCATGGGCAAAAACATTGAGTAGCACTTCCGAGTCGGAATCAGTATTCAGGTGACGCAGATCGGAGCGGAAAATATGTCTGCGCAGATCATCGGCATTGGTCAGATTACCGTTGTGAGCAATGCAGATGCCATAGGGAGAGTTAACATAAAATGGCTGAGCCAATGCCGGGCCGGAACTGCCGGCTGTGGGATAGCGCACATGGCCTATGCCAATGTTGCCCACCAATCGCGCCATATGCTCAGTGCGGAACACATCTCGCGCCAGACCAACACCTTTGCAGACGTGAATCTCACCATCATGGTCGGTGACAATGCCAGCGGCATCCTGACCGCGATGTTGCAACACAGTCAAGGCATCATAGAGCCTTACATTAACATTTGAATTTCCGGAAATTCCAACAACACCGCACATTTGTTATACCCAACCTAGTAGAAGATCTTTAATCGCCGCCGCCGTCTCTCTACCCCAGACTTCAAAACTCTGGAACACAGGTATCAGCGCCGACGCCTGCCACCAGGGGTCCTCATCAACCGGCAATGCACTGGGCAGTATAACCACCAGAGCAAGAACGATTAACAACCCCCGAAACACACCAAAAACCAGTCCGAGCATCCTGTCGGTTCCGCTCAATCCCGTCGAGCTGACTAATTTACCCAATAAAAAATTGACCATACTGCCGAGCAGTAAGGTCCCTACAAACAGACCGCCAAAGGCAACCAATTGCCGAATCGATGGCTGATCAATCATATTCACCAACAGCGTCGCCGCCGGCTGTTTGAAATTTACCGCTACAGCAAAGGCGACCACCCAGATAACCAGCGACATGGCCTCTTTGACAAATCCACGCACCAGACTGATTAGAGCTGATAGAGCTACCAGACCGATAATTATCCAATCTACAGTGGCCACTTCCACGGGCTAACCTCGCATCAGGGAACGTACTGCAACACAATCGCATCAGTGGCGAAGTTGCTATCAATTTTTGCCTTCTCGGCGATGGCTCTGCGCTTGTCCGCTTTGGGGCCCACATAGACGCGATAGAAGGTGGTGCTGTCTACAATCGCGGTCTTTACAAAGGCTTTGAAACCACTCTTGCGCAGACTCTGCATCAGCCCTTCGGCTTTATCTCGGGCTTCAAAACTGCCCGCTTGTAAGACCCAGGCACGCGGCAAGTCATTGGCATTAAGACCATAAAAGCCCTCACTGACATCGACACTGGGCTTTGACTCGGCAATATTAAACAGACTATCTATGGCGCCCAATTTCACATCGCCCTCTGGGCTCTGGGCTCTGACAACTTCAATAGGCTCAATTTCTGGTGCTGCAGGCAAACGACTCTGACGGTCGATTTTTAGTGGATCGGCAAAATCAAAGACGATTGGCAAGATCACTAAACCCAGAGCGCCAAGAACTAGGGCACCGATTATTCGCTGCTGTAACCCATTACTCATTGAATACACCTATCAGACTCACGCTGCATACTAAGTACGGCTGAGACAGTATGAAAAGATCCGAACACCACAATCACATCGTCTTTGCTGGCCTCTTTAGCGACCTCTGCCAGGGCGCTATTAAAAGCGTCTTCAACCGACTCAAACAAACTACTTGAAAGGCCTGCATTGTATAACACTTCATGCATAGTTTGAGCTTTAGTCGCCCTCTCGCTATCGCTTATTTCGCCCACATACCATTGGGCAAAAACGCCACTCAGGGGCCCAACTATACCCGGCCAATCCTTATCGTTGAGCACCGAGGCAACGGCCAGATAGCGCCCGCTAATCGGCGCTAGCGCTGCAGCTAGAGCCATGGCCGCGGCGGGATTGTGGGCGACATCAAGAATCACAGTGCAATCATTAATCATCAGTTGCTGTTGACGGCCAGTGAGCGACAGACCCTCTAGGGCCGCGATCACTTTATCTGCCTCCAGACTAA
>JGI20154J14316_10003048_pt1 | contig 13648 bp, 14 predicted proteins | sample COG_04_FD_14316 | JGI IMG/M metagenome (IMG submission 14316) | reverse complement strand
TTACTCATTTAATGGCATTGAGTTACACGATAGATTTGTAGAAGTGGAGTCGCGAAAAGGAAAGAAATATACAGCAGATTTAGTGCGATCCAGAATGATTTTTCGAAACTTAAAAGAAGCTCGATCCAATCTTGCTAACCACCTTAAAGAATCGAGGAGGGTTTTAATGAATGCCGAAGTTTTAATCCTAACGCTAGGACTCATTGAAATATGGCAAAGCGAAAAAAGTGGTTTGGTTATAGGAGCACATCCAGGTAATGAATATAAACTTCCCCCTGAATTCAAACCTAGGGTAAGTGAACTTTCTGAAAATCTTGATAATTTAAAGCATGTCGTTAAGACTCTGAATTTTCATAACGAAAATTTAAAAATAATCATTACTGTATCTCCCGTCCATTTACTTAAGACTGAAAGAGATGACACTGATGTTATCTCTGCAAGTTGTTATTCAAAGAGTTTATTGAGAGTTGTTGCTGATCAGATTACTAAATTTAATAATGTTTATTATTTCCCTAGTTACGAAATTGCAACTATTTGCAGTAATATTGATAAAGTCCCTCTTTATCCTGATAATCATCATGTATCAAGAGAGGTTGTTTGCAACATCATGACCGCGTTTATGAAATTATCTTCAAAGCCTAAGTTGAGGCTATTTAGTTAAATTGCCGTCAAAAGGCTATTTCATCCCCCAAAAAACTAAATCTAAGGCAAAAAGGGTACGAATATTGTAGGGCAACCATGAGTAAACTGGCACCCCGGTGCTACCACCACCGACCAGATGTCCAGAAACAGGGTGAATGTCAACACTATCAAAACACTTTTCTAATTCCATCCTCAAGGTTGCTACAGAGTAAGACCTCAAATGGGAAGGATCTGTCTCAAAGGGTTGCCCGCATATAAATTTCCATCTATTCCTGAGTCTGAATGCATTGGGTACCGAACCAATCAATCGACCGTCTTTTCGTAACACTCTAGATATTTCCGCAAGGGCTTTCTGTGGAAATCTAAGGTGTTCCATTACTTCTGAAAAAACAACGATATCAAAAGAACCTGAATCAAATGGCAAATCCTCTGAGTCTACATCCACCCAATGACTCATGAGGCTCAATCTTTTTTCAAATTCAATAAGAGCATTACGATCAACATCTATACCTACTACCTCATTCCCTTCATGGTAGAATTGAGTTAAGTTACCTGACCGACAACCGACTTCCAGTATTTTATTACTCTTACCAATTAACTGAATGTAGAGGTTTTTTCTTTTTTCATCACCATAAAAGTAATCATATTTACCACGGGATTGAAAATCTTCGTAAAATTCAGCAACTTGTTTCTTGGTGTCTAAATTCGGCATATTTTATGGGATTAAACTTTTTCCTTCTCAGCTTGAACAATAAGATGGCGACCTAATCTACTACCACTAGTTCCGGCAATTAGCCAAAAATTTCGCTCCTCTTCGGTTTTGGATTTCTTCAGTTTGCCATTGCAATAAAACTTTGCAGGTAAACCCAATAATCGTTCAAAACTATGTTTAGGTTTAGAGAGAGGTTCGTTGATTAAAGCAGGAATTCCAAATCCTGATAGCTTTAAATAAAGATATAACTGCGGATAAGACCAAGGCGTAATGTGCATATGCTGCCCAAAATGAATCTGCTCATCAACTAGAGATGGAAAGGAAGGAAAGAAACCGCGGATAAGAAATTGCATTCGAGATTGTGGATACCAAATATTGGGTGTTGTAATGATTAGTGTTCCTTCGACATTTAATCTTTGATAAAAGGCACGGAGCAAAGAAAGTGGATTTCCGACATGTTCGATTCCTTCGCAGCAGCAGATTAAATCGTAACTCTCTTTGATATCAGGCAATCCATCATCCAGATAATGCTGCCAAAAGTTGCGGTATCCAGAGGGTTTACTCTCGAACAAATCTACACCATCAATTTTAGCATTGCCTGGTAACATTTTTTGTAACCACCCATTTCCTAAAGGCACATCTAGGACTGTTTTATATGTTTTAGTTTGTAAAAATTCAGCTACAGTTTGTTTGGGTGAATCTTGCATTATGTAAATATTTCAGAATAGATTTTTTTATACTCGGATGCAACTGTTGACCAATTCCTCCGATAGTCCACCAAATAATTCGATTCTAGCAATTCGCTAGCTTTTTCGGCCCAAAGCGAAATTTCGCTATTATGCGAAAGCGAAGCTCCAGTGCCTTCTTTAATAACCTCTGATGCACCGCACTCCGAAGAACAAAGAACAGGGACACCCATAGCTAAAGCCTCACTGATCACCATACCAAAAGCCTCGAGTTTTGCTGGGTGGATAAGCAAGTCAATTGAATGATAGAATAATTCCCTGTCTTTCACGAAGCCAAGAATATTTAAATTCGATTCAGTCTTTCCAAGTAAATGTGAGCAGGCTTCTGCTTTAACGCCAGCTATTTTAAGTTTCAAATTGGGTTTGCTTCTTTTTAATTCTCTCCAAATGTTTATTACTTTAAGAAGCCCTTTCCTTTTCCACTCTTTTCCTATGAAACCAATTGTTCCTCCCTCCTTTGGTACTTCACGCTTGAATTGGATATTTGGTAGTACTAGGTCAACTCCCGGATAAATGGCGACTTCTATCCTATTGCTACAACTTGGATGCTTCTGCCTGATCAAATCTCCCAATATATTGCTCACTGGAACAATTGCTTGAACCGAAGGGGAAAAAAGTTCTCTTTTCTCTAATTTTTCGTAAAAATAATTACGAATGCTTGAAAACTTCAATATCAAAGGCTTCCCCAAATTAAACGGCGTGGTGTGAAATGTTGATATGTGGTGAGAAGATTCCCTTTCATGACTATGAATTATCCTTTCATCGCAATGGTTCTCGGACAACCAGCGGTTTACTTTGTTGGAAAATCTGTAATGAGAAAGCCAATGTGGCTTTGCATGTACCCCAAGTTCAATAACATTAATTCCCTTGTAATCATTGGAGTAATTCCTTTCGCATAGAACAGTCATTCCGAAACCCAGTCTGAACAATTCTTGGGTCAGGCGATATGCATATTCTTCCATCCCTCCAACGGGGCCAAACTTTTTAACAATTTGAACAATATTCAATGTTAAAGAGGTTTTGATGCTTTTATAATTAAGCTTCTAGAAGAAAGCATTCTTATGGAATTCATAATAGGCAATAAATGTTTATTTTCGGACCACAATTTGGAATCATATGATTTTAAATTTCGGTTGGTTACAAAACTTGAAAATTTGAATAACGGATAAAGCAAAAGAGCCCAAAATAAGCATCCTTTCTTTAACCTATCAGAAATAAATTTGAGGTTAGAAAAACCAACTCGTACTAATCCATAATGAAAATAGGGAAAAGTAAGGGGCATTATGTGACCACATATCCTGCCCGCATTGGATTGAAGAATAGAGGGAGGGGGGAAAAGTGAGCCAAAACCTGAGGCAAACAAATTAAATCGAGATAACACATGCATTAAGTTAGGGACAGAAATTATTATTAGCCCACCTGGTCGAAGAACCCTCATTGCTTCTTTAATAAAATCATAGGGTCTTGTAGTATGTTCCAAGACCTCTATTGCGTAAACAATATCAAATGACTTTTCCTTGTAAGGAATCTTTGAATCTAGAGCTATTTCCTTACACTCAACTTCATTGTACTGAAAGAACTCAGGCTCTACCTCACAGGGAAAAATTACATCTTTTGGCAAAAGGCCCATTTGTTTAGCCCGATCTCCGATTTTTTGTGCCATGTGACCGGAACCACAACCAAAATCAAGAATCCTGACTTTATCTTTGATCTTTGGGGATATAAGTTCAAAAATAACTTGATTAGTTTTATTGTGTGAGGCTGATTTAATTGAGTTTAAACTCATTTTTATAATGTGGGATGTAACTTGATACTGCCTCAATTATTTGTGATACTTCAATAGATTCAATGTCGTTTGTTTTTTTTGACTCGATTGAAATGAGTGGTGAACTGAAAAACGGTTTTGTTTTAGTCGAATTTGTAGGTCCAAAAAGTACAGCAACTGGAGTCCCTAGCATATTTGCCAAGTGCATACTTCCGGTATCATTACCAATTACTAGAGAGCAAGAAGCTAATTCACTTGCGAGTTCGCATAGAGTTGTCTTTCCAGCTAAATTATGGATTTTANTTGANATNGTTTTAGAGGAAATCAAAGAAGTTATCATACAATCTTTTCTTGTGCCCAAAAGAGAAAATTCAAACTTACTGTTTCGGNTNGATATTCTATCTAGTAAGGAGATCCAATTTACGACTGCCCATCTCTTTTCNGGAGTATTAGATGAACCAGCGACAATCCCTATCTTGTGTTTTTTTCTATGAATTGGATGAAGGCTTGTTGGTTTTTCTTCGATTGATTCATGAAGACCAAAATGGCGTGCCATTTGCTCCCAAAGTCTAGTTTGATGTAAGTTTGAGTATTTAATAATACCTGATTCTACTGGATTGAATGCATGAGATAATAAAGGACGACTCCTACCAGGTAACCTTAAGCCGAAGCGTTGTTCGGCTCCTGATATAATTGCCTCCATGTCTCCTCTTACTGAGTTTGTAAAAAGCAGATAATTATCCGGAGGATATCGGGTTTTTTTATGGAATTCCCAAAAATACATGAATGATTTTGGTGGTAAATTGATAAATTCTTCTCCTAGGTCAAATTTCTTTAACAAATCGGTATATTCAGACTTACAGACTATTGTAAAACTCACATCTGGTCGACCTTTCCGAATTGCTAGTAATACTGGGATCGCCATTATAACATCACCTAACCAATTTGGCATTCTAATAAAAAATTTTGTCCTTCTTTCTACTTTTTTATTTTTCAAGACATGCTTTCTTTTCACCAGCATTCGATACCTGGATTCAACTCTCGAGTGAACCTTCCACTTCCCATGAGACCACAACCACTCTGGTAAACCATTTGGGTCTTCCTTAATTAGAGATTCTAACTTTTTGTGGACAAGGGAAGAAACGAACTTATCGCTACCAACGACAAGTTCTTCCATGAAAAGCTCAGCCTTAAAAAAACTTTTTCGCTTTGGGAATACAAATACTGGCAAAGCATTTGTGTTCCTAGAGAGACTGTCGGGGAGAGACGTATATGAAATAATGCGATTTAGAAATAAATCCAGCGTGCCTGAGTCACCAGCATTCTGGTCAAAAAGCAGAATGAGCCAGTTTCCTTCAGATAAATGCTTTTTCGCCTTCAATATTCCGTCTTTTCTTGAAAATACAACCAAACCAGTAGACTCTCTTGCCTGCTTGACTTGCTGGTCTATCGCAGGATTTCGATTAGGACGATATATTGCACCAAGTTTGCACCCCTGACTTGGGCGAAAAAGAGGAGAAGTTGCAATTGTCTCAAAAAGGCAAACATGAGGAAGGAGAATGAGTAGTGGTTTGTTAGTCTTTTTTAAACTTTTTAATTTAATTTCAGTTTCACGAGAGAAATTTAGTGAATGCCTTTTTTTATACTTCGGTAAGTATTGGTAACTTAAGGAAAAAAGGCCCATTTCAAGCATTCGGGATGCTGATACGGATGCAATTTCTCTTCTTCTTTTCTCATTCCAATCCGGGAATGCATACCTTAAGTTTGATAATAATAGTTTTTTTCTTTTTGAAGGAATAACAATAAAAATCGCTCCAATCCAATTGGTGACCGAGGAAAGTATAGAGTAAGGAAGGCATGACAAAGCCATTCCCATAAACTTAATCAGTATCGCCATCATACAACAAATTACTTAGTTTATAACTTATGAACTTTTTTTGGCAAATATCATTTCAATAATGAAGGTTTTAATTATAAAACCATCTTCATTGGGAGATATTGTCCATGCACTGCGGGTAGTCTCCCTTATTAAAAAACAAGTCAATTCATTGCAAATCCACTGGGTCATAAAAAGCGGACTCGAGGGTATTATTTGTGCAAGTGGCATTGTGGACAAGTACTTCCTGTTTTATCGAGGAGGGGGAGGCATGAAATTCCTTAAATTAGGGCTGTCATTAAGAAGAGAAAATTACGATTTAGTTTTAGATATGCAAGGTTTATTAAGGAGTGCTTGGTTAGCAATTCTTGCCAATGGTAAGAGTTGTTACGGTCGACCTGACGGAAGAGAGTGTTCTACGCTTTTTTATAAAACTGTAAATATCCCNACCGAAAACCACCCACATGCAATTGAACGGTTATTACCTTTTGTTGAAGTTTTCAACATACAAAAGGATAAAAAGCTTTATCTAGAATTCCATAAATCAATAACCCCTGATTTTTTAAAAGAAAAACTAAATTATAAAAATTTTAGAATTTTGTTATTTCCAGAAAGTCGCAGAGCAGAAAAGTGTTGGCCTTTTTTTAAAGAACTCTCGGTATTGATTCAAGATGAGGGTATTGGCGATGTTTTGGTTTCCGGAACAAGGAAGGACGATCAATTTAATCATGCAATCGATTTAAGGGGCGAAGTGTCACTTGAATCAATNCCCGCATTAATTCGAAATGTTTCTATTGTTATTTCAAATGACAGTGCNCCCCTACACATAGCCTCAGCTATGAAAATCCCAACAATTGGTATATTTGGCCCAACTGACCCGCGAAAATATGGCCCCTACCCAAAAGGTTCGAGAAGGGGAGATACTATTTCTTCAGAGATCATTTCCGAACTTAAGCCAAGGCTTGTCTTTAAAAGGATTCTACTAATGCTAGACGAAGTTAGACAATGATTTTACAAATAAAAAGATAATACATACCACTATCATATGGTTTTGACCCGAGCATCACTTTCTGAAAAAATAATACTAAACAATGATCGACCTAACTTACTTCCGGAATCACTTAGCAGAACTCACGCAGTCCATTGGGCGCAAGAAATTTAGTTGCGAACTGGATCTTGCAGTTGAACTTGACCAAAAGCGAAGAGAGGCGATTTCATTAGCTGAAAAGGCAAGGGCAGGGCAAAAGAGTGCGAATGTAGAGATGTCACAATTACCAAAGGGTTCTCCTGAATTTATCGAAAAGGTAAAGGAGATGAAGTCATTAGCCTCTCAGGTAAAAGTTTTAGAGGGACTGGCGAAAGAAGCTGATGCCAAATTCCAGGAAGTCTTCATGACAATCCCCAATATCCCGCATTCATCTGTTCCGGACGGGAAGGGAGAGGCGGAGAACAAGGTAGTTTCCACCTGGGGAGATACGGAGGGTGAGTACCCCAACGCTCTGCCGCACTTTGATATTCCATGGTTTGATCAAATGATAGATTTTCCACGCGGGGTAAAGGTTGCAGGTGCGGGTTTTCCCTTTTATTTAGGTGACATGTCGAAGTTGGTGCGTGCTCTCATTAATTTCTTTTTAGATGAAGCTTCAAGTAATGGATACGAAGAGATTCATTCTCCAATCGTGGTGAATTCACAAAGCGCCACCGCGACTGGGCAATTACCCGACAAGGAAGGGCAGATGTACTTCGATCAAAATGAAGAACTTTACCTCATCCCAACGGCCGAGGTTCCGGTAACCAATTTTTTCCGTGACGAAATTATACCAAGTGAGAACTTGCCCATTAAGAGATGTGCTTACACTCCATGCTTTCGAAGAGAGGCGGGGAGTTGGGGGAAGGATGTTCGTGGATTAAACCGCTTGCATCAATTCGACAAGGTTGAACTGGTAAAATGGGTACATCCGGATGATAGCTTTGCCGAATTAGACTCGTTGCGATTGGACGCCGAGGGCCTGCTACAAAAGCTGGGTCTTCCATACCGCGTATTACTTATTTGTTCAGGTGATATTGGTTTCCCTCATGCCAAGCAATTCGATCTTGATGTTTGGTCCGCTGGTCAAAAAAGGTGGTTAGAGGTATCAAGTTGTAGTAATTTTACTGATTTCCAGGCACGGCGGGCAAATATTCGCTATCGAGAGGAGGGAGTAAAGCCAAGCCCTGTGCATACATTGAATGGATCAGCCCTTGCAATCCCTCGAGTTCTTGCCGCAATTTTGGAGAATAACTTACAGGCAAATGGTCAAGTAAAGGTACCCGAATGTCTTCAACGCTGGTTCCCCGCGCAATATATCGGTACTCCTTAATCACATGAGTGGTTTGCTTCAGGTGCCCGCCAACCTATCTCAAATAGCAAAGGAGGTACTTGAGATAATCCCAGATTCTGACTGGCATCCACAGGCAATCGATTTACTCTCTGCCAACACCGATAAAACCTGGGTGATTGCATGCTCTGGAGGGGCTGATTCCTTAATGGCACTTCTCTTGGTGTATGCATCCTTCCTCGGGAGACAAAATAAACTAGTGGTTGCTCATTTTAATCACAATTTACGGGGAAAAGAGTCTAAGGATGACGCTCGATTTGTGAAGGAAGTAGCGAGAGTGTTAAATATTGAGGTCGTAATTGGACTGGCAGAAAAAATCGACAAGATTGACGAAGGTACACTACGCGAACAAAGGAGAGCGTTTTATCGGGATGCAATGAAAGAAAAATCTGCCACACTTTTAATTCAGGGGCATAACCTGGATGATATTGCAGAGACATTCTTATGGAGAATTGCCCGTGGAGTAGGGGTGGATGGAATTTCTGCACCCAAACCGGTCCAGGAATTAGGAGGATTTTATTTGGTAAGGCCTTTACTTTCAATTTCTCGTGACTTCATTCGTCAATCTCTTCAAAAGTCAAAAATTCATTGGAGGGAAGATTCAACTAATGCGGATGATTATTACCTAAGAAATCGAATTCGTCAAAACACATTGGCTCAATGGAAAAAAGACTCGGACCGAGATTTGCTTAAGGGAGTAGGGCGAACGCGAGACCTACTGGAGGAGCAGGCAGATGCATTAGAAGAATTAGCACAGGATGCCCTCCATCAATCACTGGATTCTGATCATTTAATCTGCACAAAGTTGGAACAATATCCTCGCGGGTTACTCAGAAAGGTAATTACGCTTTGGTTCACAGAGAGTATGAAACTCCCCGCGGTTCATCAATATCATCTAGACGAAATCCTTGACTCCCTCAAGAGCAAGGAAGATTTCAAAATAACCATCTCCAGTTCCTTCACTCTTGTCAAAAAGGGCAATGTAATCATGAAGCAACCGGTTTTGAGTAAAAGCGTTGAATGGGGAACCATCAATATTCCTTTCAATTTGAAAATTTTCTTGCCGGGCCATTACTTTCTCTGTGCGGAAGTAATTAATTTAGATTCGGAGACTCGCAAATCGATTCTATCAGGAGAGGTGGATCAATTAAAAAATGCATATATTTGCAGTGAAGTCACTCCCACTGAATTGTTTCTAAGGAATCGATGTATTGGTGATCGATTCACTCCGTTAGGAGCTCCAGGGAGCAAGAAGGTCAAGGATTGGATGATCGATCGCAATTGGCCTGAGGAGCAAAAGAACCGCACTCCAATAGTGGTAGATCGGACGGATCAAATTGTTTGGATACCAGGCTCTCCGCCAGCAAAGAATTACGCTATTAATGGCACTGTGACACAGGTAATCCGTTTGACTTACAGGGAATCTGCATCATTATGATTCCTTGTGGAAAACAAATCAAATAAGGACGGAGAGGATAAACCAAAGAACTTTCACCCCAAGGTATTACTAATCTGGCTTGCCATTTTAGCTGCGGTAATTGGACTCGCTATGGCTCAGTCCCCGGGTGTCACCCCTTCTCATAGCAACATTACTTCTATCAATGACTTAATGCTTGAAGCACGGGATGGCAACATAGATAAGGCGGTAATTGAAAGTGACCCCAAAGGTGGCGAAGAATGGTATGCCATTCAGGGTAACTTCAAAAACCCAGCTTATTTGGCGACTAGTAACGAAGATGAATACCAACTTCTCCCATTTTACGTTAAGGGCAGAGTCACGGAGTCTGAATACAAGGAATTGAGAAATCTTTTAGGTGGCAAACTTCGCGAAAATCCATCGACTACAATTTGGACTGATTTGCTTTTCAGCCTACTCCCATTTCTCCTCATCATTGGTTTATTGTATTTCCTATTTGTCAGGCAGTTAAGGATGGCAGGAAAGGGAGCACTGAACTTCGGGAAAAGCAAGGCCAAGCTACTTACAAAAGAGAACGAGAAGATCGTGTTTGATAATGTGGCCGGTTGTGATGAGGCCAAGGAGGAGGTGTCTGAAATTGTTGACTTTTTAAAGGACCCCAAGCGATTTCGTAAAATTGGGGGCAAGATTCCCAAGGGTGTACTCATGGTTGGTCCTCCCGGTACTGGTAAGACTTTACTCGCCAAGGCAGTTGCTGGCGAGGCGGATGTTCCCTTTTTTAGTATAAGTGGATCCGATTTCGTGGAGATGTTTGTAGGGGTTGGTGCGGCACGAGTAAGGGATATGTTCGAGCAAGGCCGTAAAAGTGCACCTTGTCTAATTTTTATTGACGAAATCGATGCGGTTGGCAGACAAAGGGGAGCAGGATTAGGAGGAGGAAATGATGAACGTGAGCAAACTCTCAATTCACTCTTAGTGGAAATGGATGGTTTTGACGGACACGAAGGTGTTATTATAATTGCAGCAACCAATCGACCCGATGTGCTTGACAACGCATTACTCAGACCTGGAAGATTTGATAGGCAGGTAGTTATTGATCTACCTGACTTAGAGGGACGGGAAGCCATTCTGAAAGTTCATGCCAAAAAAATCAAACTCTCGGATGATGTAGATTTGAACTCCCTCGCCCGTGCAACTGCAAGTTTTTCGGGTGCAGATTTGGCAAACTTACTCAATGAGGGTGCATTAATCGCAGCCCGCAGGCGCAAGAAAATGGTGGAACGAATTGATTTGGACGACGCTAGGGAGAAGATTTCTTTTGGTACTGAGAGAAGGCGGGCAATGGATGACGAGGATCGAAAAATTATTGCCTATCATGAAGCTGGACATGCAATAATTCAGGCCGTTGTAGACGATGGGTTACTTCCCATTCATAAAGTTACCATTATCCCAAGAGGACAATCTTTAGGAAGTACGATGTTTACTCCTAAAAAAGACATACTTAACCACAGTAAACGCAGAGTACTGAATCAAGTTTGCTGTGCGATGGGTGGTCGTGCCGCTGAGGAGATTGAGATTGGTGATGTAACGAGTGGTGCGGCAGGTGATATTAGAATGGCAACCAATATTGCCCGGAGTATGGTCTGTGATTGGGGAATGAGCGAACTTGGTATGATTTCTTATGGTGATAAGCAAGACCAAGTATTTTTAGGAAAAGAACTCTCCCGTGCCCAGAATTACAGTGAAGAAACGGCACAAAAGATCGATTATGCCATCAAAGAGATAATTGATATTCAATACACTCGTGCCATGAAGATTTTGAACGAGAACTTAGACGCTTTGCACAAATCTGCTGCAGCACTGCTCGAGCATGAAACAATTGAGGGCAAACATATTCACGAAATTTTGGACAAGGGTGAAATCATTTCTCCGATCATAAAATCAGCTCCCCTGAGTCAACAGGGAAAAGATGCGGAGAATAAGAACAAGGAAGACGAGAAGTCGGACGCCAAGTCAAAAGATGATGAGCTTGGTCATGGTCCAGAACCAGTCGGAATCCCTGCTTAGTACGCTATATTCCCAAGCTTTTTTCTTGCTACATAACTATTAATTGTTACATTACCCAAACTTATGAGCAGACATCCAAGTTTTAAGCCTCCTGGAGGATTAGCAGTTAAACGTAACGTCTTAAAGCGGTTCGAACGCGTTGAACTTTTGAGAAAGCGCGGCCAGTGGAAAGAGGGAGACCGTGTAGTCTCCTTAGTAAAGACTAAACCCGAGGAGTGATCAACATGCCGATGGATCGTGGATCCATTGTGCATATTCTTTCGAGCTTGAAGATTCCCAGTACACCCATTGGGGGACATCGTACTCATGTAGTATTTTGATTTGTTTTAGTATATCATGGTGATTTTCAATCTTGAATTTCAAGACAACTCTCCATTCTTCACTCTCTACTAGATCATTCTGCCAAGTATAGATGATAAAATCGGTCCATCTACTTGTCCGCAACTCACTATTTTGCTTTCCAATAAACTTCTTACGATCATTTTTGCATTTCGCATACTCGGGCATGTCGTAAGACCGATTCCTACATTAGTTTCCATAAATATAAAAATTCATTGCAATTATTGTTATTAATTTCATTATACCACTTTTCCAAAACCTTTGACCCAATAGACAAATACCGTGAGAGACGAATACTTAAAAGAAGCCCAAAAGATCATCACCGATCCTAACGCACTTATCAATGTGGTGTCTCGCAGATCCAAGCAACTTAAATTTGGTAACAAACCATTAGTTGAATCATTAGAGAAATTGGAACCGGAAGATATTGCACTTCGGGAAATTATCGAAGGAAAGATTTCCTACCAGGAATGGGTAGAGGATAGCAGCGAGTCTTAATCATTCGTTTGCTCTTTCAAATTCAGTCCCTTACTGAATAGGGGATCATCTAACTGTGCCGTGTCGAAAAAAAAGAAAAGCTCGAATGAATTGCCTGTTTTATCAAACACAAAGGCACGTCATAAATTTATTTTAGAAGACAAGTACGAAGCGGGCATCGTTTTATGCGGAACAGAGGTTAAATCAATAAGAGCGGGAGCGGCACAAATCACAGAATCATATGCCAGGTTTGTTAAAGATGAATTATTTCTTTTTAATGCACACATTGCAGAATATGAATTTGGTGGCGAAGATAACCATCCAACCCAGCAGGCAAGAAAGCTCTTACTGAAAAGGAAAGAACTAGAAAGATTGCGCGTCGAGGTGGAAGCAGCGGGAAAGACAATTGTTCCGTTAAAACTTTATTTTAAGGATGCCCTCATTAAATGCCAAATTGCAGTGGGTTCCGGAAAAAACCTACGGGATAAAAGGCAAGACCTCAAAAAACAGGTTGCACAACGAGAGGCAGATCAAGCACTCAAGAATGCAATTAAACGGTGATTGATATAATTTTACATTGCCCGGAGATCCCACAAAACACAGGCAGTATTGGTCGAATTTGTGCTTTTGCAGGTTGCCGGCTCCACCTCATTCACCCTTTGGGGTTTCAGATCAATGATAAAAACTTAAAGCGCGCTGGTATGGACTACTGGGAAACGCTTCAAGTATTTGAGTACGAAAACTGGGAACATTTTCTTAAATCAAAGCAAAGACCTTCCAGGCTGCACTTGTTTAGTACCCACGCAACTAAAACGCTGTGGGAAACCAAGTTTCAGGAAAATGATGGTCTCTTATTTGGGAATGAAGGGAAGGGTGCACCCGAGGAAATCCACAAGTGGGCAGGAAATAATCGAGTAACAATTCCAAAATACCAGGACGGATTACGCTCACTTAACTTGGCAGTTTCAGTGGGAATCGCAACCTATGAGGCAATTAGGCAAATATCCTCTTAGCTTTCTTTCACCATCCATAATAAAAACGAGTCCTTAAGCTTCAAGTTATCTTCCCCTTCAAAAAGTGCAGGACAGACTGTCGCGTATCAATAAAAGGTACGATCGATCGGTATTTCAGAGTGTTAAAACTCCCTCACCATGGATTATGCAAAACCTAGATCATGAAATGGAACTACATGATGGGGATTTGGAAAAGTTGCGAAGCTCCAGGTTCAT
>JGI20154J14316_10003044_pt1 | contig 13655 bp, 6 predicted proteins | sample COG_04_FD_14316 | JGI IMG/M metagenome (IMG submission 14316) | reverse complement strand
TGCCCTCCCATCAAGTTCATTCCCATCATACGGTAATGTTAGTGGATCAGCTATATATAAGTTTAGTGGAGGTACAGGTGGTGTATTTGAACCGTTTAATAATAATTTTGCTGCCCCAGTTAGTGAATCAAATTCTAAAATTTGTATTGAAAATTATTTTTATTCTTCATCAGTTAATATTTTAGAACCAAATGCTAATAACGGTGAATTTCTTCTAACAAATATAGATGCCACTAATACGACTAATACTATGAGTCTTAGTACTCTAGGAACAGACCTACAAAACCATTCCCAACTAATGGCATTTGTATCTAGTTCTACAGCGGGTCAGGTTAATTATGTTCAAGTTACTAGAAATAATAATCCTAATAGTTATATGTTATGGAGGATTGATAGAGGTATATATTATGGTGGATACGGACATGATGATTCAGATTATGGGGATGCTCCTTATGGTGATTATACTTCACAATATCAATTCTATTTAACAGTAGAAGAAAATAAAATTGGGCAAGGTTTCTTCCAGTATACAAATTCCTACACAGATAATGAAGTTGTAAATATATGTTTTACAATAGCTGGAAGTCCATATAGTGGTTTAACAGAAAGTGAAATTTCAGCCTCTGCGTTTTTTGCACAATACCCAGGTTTTGTTCAATCTTGGAGTGAATCAATTGTGCCTGGTAAAGGTATAAATAGGCCTAATGAATTATATAATAATAATTCAAATGGATTACCAGCAGTAAATTACCCAAGAATTGATCAAAGGGAGTTTTATAATGGGGAATTTGGAAGTCCTATTGATGTAGGGATGAAAGATATCTGTAGTGCATTTTTTGGACAAAATGATGTCCCAGATTATTTCTTTAGAATCCAATGGTTTAACCAAAATAACTTTACAGAAGAAAACTTCTTGAGTGAAGATAATTTACCTTTAGCAGGAAATGTTTGGTTTTGGGCTGATACAGTTGATGGAGGAGTTGTAGGAGGAACTGCATCTAATAAAGTAAAATATATAAAAATGTCCAATGTGGACACAAATAACATAGGAATTACCCCATTTATTCAAGATAGTTTATATGTTATATTTAATTTAACGGGTGCTAGTGATTACCAAAATAATCTTATTGAAGGTTATCAAACATGGTATATATCTAATACATCATTTCAATCTGATAATGATCCTAATACTGAAGATGCTACTTTATTAATCATTAATCAACCACCATCTTCAGAGGTTGTTAATTCATTTGATACTTCTGTTTACGATTTAACTTTTAGTGCAAGTGGTTATTATAGTTATTATGCCACTTCATCAGGAGAAGATCCAAATGTAACCCCATCAATAGGAATTACTCAATCAGTACCACAAGGTTTTTATCCTCCGGTACCAACATTTCCTACAGAATCCTTTTTTAGAGGATGGGGAAAATCAACTTATTTTCAAACAACTGATAACGGTGATGTAATTAGAGTAGGAGATGGAGGAGGATTTAGTAGTGATGTAAATGGTAATTTCTATACAGGATCATATGAAATAGATAATGATCCATCTATACCATATACTGCAAGTAAAGGTCCTTGGTTTATGAATGCTAAACCAGCTACAATAATGGCACTAAGTGCTTCATCAACTCTAGGAGGAACTAACCAAAATTCATTACAATTCTATACCGGATCAATAACAGCATCATCGGTACAAATAGGACCTTGGTTTGAAATAATCTCAGGATCTGACCCTATTGAAAGTAGTTTAATGCCAAGGATTAATCAACAGTCAAATCCACCATTATTATCAATATCCTGTGGTACAGGATTAACAACTTTCCAACCTAGTAACAATCCTAATAGAAGTATTTCCATTTCTGTAACCCCCCAATCTATGACATGGACCTCTTTTAAAGCAGGGGTAGCTGGAAGTGGTACAAGTTGGTTTACAATATCCCCAACAAGTGGAACAGGAAATGGTACTGTAACAGTTAATGTAGATAACACTTACTCATCAGGTGGAACTACATTACAAACTAGACAAGGTAGGGTATATGTTCAATTATCAAATGGTAACCAATATTATTGTCAAATACAACAATCATATTATGATTCAAATAATTCTGGTGGGGGTACAGATCCATTTTTGAGTTATGCTCCTTAATTTTAAAAAATATTAGGAGTATAAAAAACTTTTTATTACATTATTTATAATAGTAAAGTATACTAAATTAAAACATGGCAGCACAAACTACCCCAAGAATACAATATTACTTTAAAGAAGATACTAACCAAATATTAGTATCAGGATCAGACACTGTTGCTAAAACTAATGCTTTAATTACATCTAGTAAAAATCCAATAACACAGGGCAGTACTTTTTATAATTCTAAAATTGTAAATTACGGAACAGATACTAGTTACATGGTAAAAAATGGACCTGAATTTACAAGTTTAATAAATGGTCAATCACTTAATATATTTAATAGTGTTGTAGTTGATAATTTAGCTGCAACATCCCCAATACAAGTAACTGGAAACCAGAATGGTACTGGTGCTTCTGTAACATTAGAATCTCAATATGTAGGTGTTTCGGATGAAAATAGAATATTACAAATTGTAGTTGTTCAAACTGGTTCAAATTGGGTTAATGGGGAAACTATCACAATACCAACATCACAATTAATTACTAATGGCTTCACTAACCCCTCAGGTGATTTAGTTATTACTTTAACAAGTCAAAACTTAAACGAATATGGTACAGAAATCCCTTTAAAATCAGACCAAGAACTTTGGGTACATAGGGGATATAGTACTGTAGATGGAGATTTTGGTCGTAGTGAAGAACGTACAAACCCATATAGATACAACCCACATTTACATAGAGCTTACAAAGCATATATAGTAGTAGAAACAGGATCAGGACTACCCGCTAACCCCTGGGCACCATTAGGTAATGATATTAATACAAATGCTTCAAGCACAACAGGCGGGGATATACCTGGAAAATTTTTAGAAAAGCAATTAGCTATTTTAGGTAATACTTCTAGTACCTTATCTACAAATGCAGTTAGTGGTTCATTTACTATATTCCATAGTTCTAGAGATCCACACCCATTTGTATTTACAAAATATCATACTCTTAGTTCACCTCCAATTGCAGGTGCAGCTTTTAGATTATATTATGAGGAGGGATATGTTGAAAATAATGATTATTCATTTAGTACACTACCCCCACTTTTTCCACCACCTTTAAATCAAATAACATTTAATACAAGTGATGTAAATACTAACGATAAAATATACATCAATTCTATGTTTAATGGAACTGCAGGATTAGGTTCTTATTTAGCTAATCTTTCATCATCATATGACAATGGTAAATCAGGGGGGAAAATAAAAATAATTAAAGATGGTTTATCAACTAGTTATGTTGAATATAATATAGATGGTATAGAATATAATGGAATAAATTATTATACTTTAGACGTATCCAACCCTAATATATCCCCACCATCATTTACTAACTTTTTAGATAATGACTCCCTGGATATTATAATTTCTGAATATCCTCAATTTATAGGGCAACTAAATCAATCACAATATCAAATACCTAACTCGTCCCCTCAACCTTTCAATTCAATTAACCTCAAAAAAACTGGAATTTATACTTATACTAGTAGCGCGTTCCCCGAAACAGGATTTAATGGGACACCCGCATCAGGATCAACTCAATTTGGGTTGTATACTGATCTAGATTTTTACCATCAATATAATGCTAGATTAGATTCTTTAGCAGGAGGTACTGTAAGGGTATTTTTTACCTCTTCTGCTAATACCTCATCTTATTTTGACCTTGATGCAGGTTATAATGTAAGAATCCCTGCTTTAGTAGGAACTATTTCAGCAAGTGGTTATACACCACAATTAGGAGACCCTACAGAATTAGAACCAGATGGTACATATAATGGTACATATTTTGATATTACTATACAAGGGCCAATAGCAGGAACACCAACTCCACCACCAGATATTTTTTCTAAAAGATGGGAATCTGCTTATATATCATATTCATCATCTTTATCTTCTAGTTTAGATGGTTTATATGTTTTTAACCAACTACCTCAAAATGATATTCAAGTAACAGCCTCAATGTTTCTTGCAGCTTGGACAGGTAGTGCTGAAGGTGATAGATATGGAGAAGTAGGTTCCGAATATGGTACCGCAGTTTATAACGAGGGTGAAGCAGGAGATGGACCAACTTGGCCTACTGCTTCTATAAGAATCTACACAGGTAGTTATCCAACAGCAGTTCCGTCTACATTAGATGCGTTTGTAACACAATCTGAATTTAGAGATGAAAATATTCATATTAATGGTTTAGCTATTACTATGAGTTATTTAATACCATCTCAATCTATATCAATTAAAGATTGCTTATCTTTAGCATTAGCAGTATCATCGGGTTCTGCACCTTCTGAATCAGTAGAAAATTCATTAGTAGTAAGAGAATATTATTTAGAATTTAATACACCTACTAGTAGTTTAGAAGGAGATGGTTTAGTCCCAACTTTTGTAGAAAACGCATTTGAAAACACATTAGGTTTCAGTAATACAGCTGATTGTCAACCTATTTTAAATAATGCAGTAGGGGAAAGAAGAAATAAAACTATACAAGAAGTAGATTATACAACCGGAATATATAACCCAATTAATTTTCAAGCAATATTATCGGGGTCTGCACAAAAGTCAACAGTACCATTATCTAATTATACATCATTTGCTAATATCTTTCCAAGATATAATGGAAGTAGAACACAAGCCAATAGTGTAAATTCAATAGAAGGTTTAAGTGGGGGGTTTGGAACTTTACCTGTAATTGATTACCAAAGAGCATATTTTGCCTATTGTGATCAAATATTGGATCCATATCCTGTAGTAAATAATAAAATACAACTTAACTTAAAATATTTAATTAATTCTAAAGGTGATGCTTTAAATCCTTTGTTATCCCCATATACTGGTCTAGATATAGAAGGAAATTGGGAAGAAAATGGATTAGGAAACATTCAGGTAAACCAAATATCAGGTTCAGCCCAGTATGACCAAATTAATGGATTGCAACCTATACAAGTAGTAGCTAAACAAGCAGTTCCTATATTATACTCACAGACTTCATCAGCAGGTTTTACAGATGCTATTCCATTGGAAGGAAATCCAAATTTTGTTAGTAGTTTTTCACAATCCTACATGCAATATGGTCAAAGAGTAGGGGGAACTATTTATGACGCTTTTTACAATAATGATCAAGATATTAGCTACAATAATTTACTAGCAGGAATTACAGCATCCAATGGTACTCTTAATGCAACACAAGTAACTTCATCATTCCTTAATAGATGGGGACAATTTATTAATGAAGATGGTGTATCTTACAATGATCAAATAGGAAATGCTGTTATTATAAACGAAACTGATACTACTAGTTGGACAGGTTCAACCTTCCCCATTGATAGTGATGAGGATACTGACCCAAATTATCCTAATAATACTGCTACTACTAATCCCTATTTTGGAACACCAGGTGAGATATTCTTTACTATGGACCCTATTGGATCAGGTAGTGATGGTACTTATTCTGGGGCCTTATCAGATATTTATAAAATAAAGTTAGAATATTCCCAACCTAGTACTGTACCTGATCAATTTAGAACCCGAGTAGGCCAAGCGTCTTCTTGGTCTAACCCAAGTGGTACTTCCTCACAATATGGAAGTAGAAGAGTAGGGCAAATTGAACTTCGACTCCAAAAATCTATCCAACAAGGTCAAGGTAATTGGACTGATATTCCTTTTACATTTACAACTCCTCCAAAAATAACTGTATATTATGGTGGTGCAAATGGAAATATAGCATCTTTAGATGGGACAACTTCAACTATAGACTTTGCATCAGTATCATCAGATGAAAGTTTTATAGGTAATAGATGGAGATCAGGTATATATGAAAATCAAATTCAAAATGCTATTGCTCAGGGAGGTAGACTCAACCAAGTAGTTTATATATCATTTGATTTTAATGCTGAATCAAGTAATGAGCTAGTAAGTGGTGTACGATATAGATGGAATTCTAGATTAAAATATGATGGACAGACTCAAAGCGTAATTAATAATGATGGGTTAAAAAACTATTGGAATCCTAATAGAGTACCAGTTCAAGGTCCTGGAGTTACAGGAGGTAGTAATAATGCACCTATAGAAATACAACCAGCTATAAAAGGTCCATTNTTTAATGTAGAAGTAACATCAGCTCAAACAGAAGATAATACTGAAGATAATGCCTTAAATTATCCTTTCTGGGCATTTTCATCATCAAACGCAACACCACCAATAGAATGTAATTATACTTCTAGTACATCTCAATTTGATCCAGTATTTAATAATTTATTGGGTTCAGGTTCAATAAGGTTTGATAATTCTACATTTGGTGATTCTTCTACAATTTATTTAGCCCAAACATCATCAGCTGGTCAGGATATTAAACCTTATATAGACCATTTAAACACTTTATCAAATAAAGGATTTGTAGAAATTAAAAATAATGGAGGGACCATTCAATATACAGGATCTATAACTGGAACAATAACGGCTGCAGGTTCTTCAGCTCAAAATTCACGTCATTATACAATCCCAGTTACTCCTAATCTAGATAATGATTTAATGTTTTTAGATAATAGTGAATTATTATTACAATTTACTACAGGATCTGCATCTCAAACAAGACAAAAAGATGCAATAATGTTAGTATCTGAAAATGGGAATTTAACCTATGATAAAGATTATTATATTGGGTATTTACCTTATATACCAGGTCGTAACAATGCTTTCCCCGGAGGTGAAGAACCTACAGATACAGCATGGCCTCGACCAAATCTTCCATGGAATGTTTTACCAAATGATGAAATACGATTTATAAATAGTGAACAGCAAACTTATAAAGTAATTACAGTAACACCCCCTCAAAAAACACAAGAAATTGAAGGAGTATTTAGATTAAAATTAACACTAGATAGAAGAGTTTCTCCTGGGGTAAATATTAACTTTTTCTTATTAAGAAGATTTATTACATCTTATAACTCTATTTTAATTAATCAATTATTTCCTTATGGTTCCTTACCACAATTAACTAGATTCGCAGAATCTAGAAATACTGAAATAATAAGTACAGGTGTTACTGACCCAGATTTTGATTGGACTGAAACTTTTCCTCAATCACAATCAATGACAGAAAATGTATCTGGAAGTTTTATTTCATATATACCACCATTAAGAAAACAAGATAACACACCTTCAGGATTCTTCTTCCCACACTACCCGGTAGCAGATATAGAATTAAATCCAGATGAGGTATTAAAACAACTAAGAGATAATAAACTTATAGATTAATCATATTTATAACATATAACAATATTTATATAAAAAAATAACAATGGGATACTTAAATAATTCAATCATAACAGTTGATGCTATCTTAACAACAAAAGGTAGAGAATTGTTAGCAGCTAATGACGGTTCATTCAGAATTACACAATTTGCACTTTCAGACGATGAAATAGATTATACACTTTATAATCCACAACACCCTTCTGGGTCAGCATTTTATGGTGAAGCTATAGATGGAATGCCTTTATTAGAAGCATTTCCTGAAGACTCACAAATAGTAAAATATAAACTAGCAACACTACCAAGAGGTACAGCTAAACTCCCAGTTCTAAACTTAGGATATAGTGCAATTACCTTACAACAAGGTGCTGTAATTGCAATTACACCTCAAACTTTAAATTATTTAGGTAACGACCAGGTATTTGAAACAAGTGGATATAGTTGTACAATCTCGGATGTTAGGTTATTAAATACATTTGAGGCAACAGGTATTAATACAGCAGCAGCAACAAATGCTAATATAAACTCAACAACAACAATTGGAACAAATGTTTCATCAACAGTAACTGGAACTCAAATTACATTAAGAGCAACAACCGTAAATACATTGTTTGGATCCAATTCAACATTAGTAAGTACATTAACAGTTAATGGTTTAGATAGTGGAGCTAGAATTACAATTCCAATTACAATAACTAAGTCAACAACATAATATATAAAACATGGGATTTAAAAGATTAGAAGCAGATGATTTTGTAGTAAGTGCACAAGCACAAACAGCAACTTGCTGGACAAATAATGCACCTACACTAACAGTATTTTTCACACAATCAAATCAAGTTAATGGAGCATCTGGTGTATATTATACAAATGTATTCAATGAAAACCCTACAGGTTCAAACTCATTATCTCAATTCCAGATAGCATATGGAAATGAAACTGGAGGAGGTACTTTAGCTTACAACCAATTAGCAGCACCTGGTGTTTCACCTTCAAAAACAATATATGGTCAGTATAGAACTTTAGTTTTAGAAGATGAAAATTCTTCTTTTGTATTTGGTGGTGTTACAGGAAGTTCAATTTATGCTCTAAGTATAGAAAGAGCAGCTTATAAACAAGCATTATTTCCTGGATCGTTAAATCTAAATCTAAAATCAGATACTAACCCCAATGGTATAAACCTAACAGATGATTCCAAAATGGTAACTGTACCTACATATTATGGTACCCAAAGAGCATACCAAGTAATTAGTGGATCTAATGGTTTAGCTTACAACCAGGCTACTGGGGGAAATGGATATACTACTAGTAATGGCTCATATGGTTTATTCCTACCAGATATTGGAACCATTTTATTAAATGGAGATGCTTTAGATTTATCTAATAATCAAGGTATAAACTTATCAACAACAACCGCAACTAATACTAATGGTGCAAACCCATTAAAATTACTAGAAGCAATCCAATCAGGTTCTCAATTTGGACTAAACTCAGAAGAAACAATTACATCTGATTTTGTATTTGTTAGAGCGAGAAACAGTGAATTTAATTATTCAGAAAATCCATCATATATTTCAGGTTCAACAGGTGAAGTAATTTATAATTACTTTATTAATAACCCACAAACATATATTACAACAGTAGGTATGTATAATGATTCAAATGAATTATTAGCAGTGGCAAAATTATCAAAACCCCTATTAAAAGATTTTACAAAAGAAGCTCTAATTAGAGTAAAACTAGATTTTTAAAAATGAATGGCGGCTTTCAAAACATTAAATTCCCAAGATATAATAATATCACCACTAGAATTAGTTAAAGGATTCTCATACGAGGGTAATGCTTTAACTGCATCTAATGTAGGTATTGATAGATACTTAGGAAATAAATTTGCAACAGGAAGTGCTACAGGATATTTAACTGAATATTCACAATCAGCGATATACTTTTCTACCCAACAACTTTATTACTCAAATTATATTTCAAGTAGTAATGGAGATGTTCAAATAGCAAATACTCAATCTATTACTCCTGATGGTGTTACAGATGGTTTAATACCTTCAAATGCCTATTTTAATTTCGAACAAACTAATTTAAACCCATTAAAATTTTGGCCTACTAGTTCATACACTGTTATTACCCCTTCAGCTATATTTGGTGAAGCGGAATATGGTGAAGCTCTATATGGTGAAACTATATTTGAACCTTATATAGGTGTAATGTCAGTCCCCAAATCAATGTTCGGTGATTATATTTTACCTAATTCTATAGTAATAGAAACAGATAGTGGTAGTTATTTTGATGATGGTGAAGGAAGATTAAGAATGTTAACTCCTAATTTTATTGATCAAGATTCTATTGTAGTAGGTAATGTTATTTATGAACATGGGATGATAATATATACTGGGGGTACAAGAAAAGAAGGAACAGGATACAACGGTGAATATGGAGATTCAGAATATGGAGCAGGATTCTGGGGTGGTAGAACAGTAGGTAACAATCACGTTGCTAATTTTGTAGAAACTACGAATATTACTATGTCATTTTCATCTTCTTTTACTATGTATGAAACGCAATATAAGTGTACAATAGGAGAAAGTGAATTTAACTATACATTAAATCCTACAGTTATAAGTAATACAAGTAATGACGGAACAGTATATGATTATGTAACAGGATCATACTTCTCTCCATATGTCACTACAGTTGGGTTATATAATAACGATAATGAATTATTAGCTGTAGGAAAAATGGCACAACCCCTACCTACATCTAGAACTACTGATACAACAATTTTAGTAAACATTGACAGACAATAAACCTTTACATATTTATAATAAAATAACATTTAGACTAAATGGCAGCACAAGATATCCCAACAAAAACATTATCTAATAACGGTATCACCACCGGAGAGATAATAGAAGCATTACAAGTATCACAATCCATTGACGCCTTTACAGGTGCCGATGCATACGCAATAACAATTTCAGGATCTTTAGAGATAACTGGATCTTTAGTAACTACAGGATCACTATATTTCCAAAACCTAGTAGACGTACCAGCAACAGCTAGTAACCAATTAGGTGCGGTAATGATTGATTCCGAAGGTAGACTTTATTCTGGTTCTTCATCAGTTGGAGCTCAAGGAATTCAAGGTATTACAGGAGATAAAGGAGACATAGGTTCACAAGGTATCTCAGGTATAAATGGTGAAAAAGGTGAAATTGGACCACAAGGTTCTACAGGTGCCACAGGTACGGGAACACAAGGAACAACAGGTGAAAAAGGAGCAGCAGGTGAAAAAGGAACAGCAGGTGAAAAAGGTGCAAATGGTGAAAAGGGACAACAAGGAGAAAAAGGTGATATAGGTGCCCAAGGTATAGCTGGTAACAACGGTGAAAAAGGAGCAACAGGTGATAAAGGTGAAGCTGGAGTTAAAGGTGAAAATGGAGAAAAAGGTGAAGCTGGAGAAAAAGGTGAAATTGGAGCACAAGGTATCCAAGGTATTACAGGTATACAAGGTGATATAGGTGCTCAAGGTATTCAAGGTATAACAGGAGCAGGTTCACAGGGTATTCAAGGTATTACCGGTGAAATAGGCGCTCAAGGTATCCAAGGTATAACAGGAGCAGGTTCACAGGGTATTCAAGGTATAACAGGTACAAAAGGTGAAGTTGGTGCTCAAGGTATTCAAGGTATAACAGGAGCAGGTACACAAGGTACACAAGGTATAACAGGTACAAAAGGTGAAGTTGGTGCTCAAGGTATTCAAGGTATTCAAGGTATAACAGGAGCAGGTTCACAGGGTATTCAAGGTATTACAGGGGATAAAGGAGATATAGGTGCACAAGGTATCCAAGGTATAACAGGTGCTCAAGGCATTCAAGGTATTACAGGACCCCAAGGTATTCAAGGTATTCAAGGTATAACAGGTATTAAAGGTGATACAGGTTCAGGAGGTTCTTCAAACCCAACATATAATAACCAAGTTAGATATGTAGCATCCCCAGAATCAAGTGGTCAAGAAATACAAATAGTCTCAACAGGTAACTTATATTCAGGTTTAAGTTGGTCTCGTGTGAGTACAACTTTAACTGTTATTTCATCTGGGCATGGATTGACAACTGGAGATTATGTTGTAATTAGAAATATGAGTGTTGATTATGAATACTTAGAAGTTACAGTATCAGATGCAAACACATTTACAGTAACAGTAGCAGATTCAGGAGATGGAAGTGGGACAGATGGAGCTTATATTCCAGCAGCAGGTGTTACTTCATTTACTGATGATACTGTAACAGTTACTACCCCATCAGCAGGAAATATTCAAATAAATTCAATGAATGTTACTACAGGTACAAAAACTGGAACAACTTTTGTTGTAACTATGCCAAACAGTATTTCAAATGGTGGTGGTGATAATAATAGTTTAACAGATCAAAACCCACCAGTAGTAGGAGTATGGAAATTAAGTGATGGAGCATATAATGCTAGTGGAACTATATCAATAAATACAAGTAGTAACTTTAATGTATTTACTGTAGGTGCTATTAATCAAGGGGTAAATAATATAATTAGGTTATTATTTTAATAAATAAAACAGCAAATTAGTCCATGGCATTTGAACCACAGCTATTTATAGGAAAAACATCAGCATTTTCTCCAACCTACAATTTCTTAGTAGGGTTTACGGGGACCACTGTTAATGGTCAAAATACAATTACTAACATAGTAGCCCTTGACGCAAGTAACGATTTAGGGCTTTTAAGAATAGGACAAACTATAGTAACATATAGTGGTGGTGGTTTTAGTGGTAATGTAACTATTACGAACATTAGTGGTACTACAATCACGGTAGACACAAATGCTATTGCTAGTCAAACTGGAGGGTTATTTGCAACCGATACAGAATCTGGTACCTATTTCTTTAATAGTGCTTCTTTCTTAGACCCTCAAAATAATTTAACTGTATTAGATATAACAGGTAGTGATGATACAGATTATGACCCAGATTTATCTCCAATATATGGTATAGTAGGACAAGCATCTGTATCACTTGGTGGATCTGCAATTCCAGCAAAATTTCACTTATATAAGATAACAGAAGTAACTTATAGGGATCTTGGTACATCTAAATTTTCAGGTTATATATCATGGGCGGAACAGGGAGTAGAAGCAGATAGTGGAGATGCTTTATATGCAGCGTCTAATCAAACATTAGCAATTGGAGCTTTATCTCCTTCATCTTCAAACGTAACAATTTATGATAATGGTGCCATAACAGAAACCGCAGTAGGTTCAAGTGTAGCAGGTTACCAAATTGCCTTACCAGGAATAATAGATCAAGCAGTTACAGGTTCTACAGGAGACAGTTTCCCATTTACAGGATCTGCTGAAATAACCGGTAGTTTAGGAGTAACAGGTAGTAGTGAATTTTTAATAAATTCAAGTGAAAATTTTATAATAAAAAATGCTTCATCACCAACACAAAGTTTATTTAATGTAAATCAAGATGGTGTAGCAGTATTTAGAGCACGTGAAGGTGTAGATGGAGTACCAACAGCAATAGTTGGTGGATTATATTTTACAACTTCTTCAGCTTTTATAGGAATAGATTAAAGTAAATAAATAGGTTGCCATATGTATAAATGTAAAATTAATTAATTAAACACAAACAAAAAAACAAAAAGTAATGGCAACATGGAAAAAGGTAGTCGTATCAGGATCCGCGATATCGGCTTTAAACAATGATGCAAATTATCTGGTGGATGCTCAAGCAGCAGCAACCCTATCAGGTTCTTTCTCAGGTTCATTCGAAGGAGATGGATCAGGATTAACGGGTGTAGTAGCATCCAACTCAAACACCTTAAACCAAGGAGGTGGTATTCAAACATTTAGCTACGATGGTTCAACATCAGGAGTAACTATAAAAGTAGATTCAGGTTCATTAGCTGGAAACGGTTTAGAAGCTGGGGCTGGGTTAGCGAATTTAGCAGTAAAAGCAGCTGATACAACAATTAGTGTTGCCGCAGGTGGTATTAGTGTTGTTGAAGCAAATTTATCTGGTATTCCAAATACTGCACTTACAAATGATAGTGTAACCCTTGGTACTACAGAAGTAGATTTAGGAGCAACTGCAACTACATTAGCAGGTTTAACACTTACCGGTGTTACAGCAACTGGTTCATTCAGCGGTTCATTTGTAGGTACAACAAACCTTCCAG
>JGI20154J14316_10003041_pt1 | contig 13657 bp, 15 predicted proteins | sample COG_04_FD_14316 | JGI IMG/M metagenome (IMG submission 14316) | reverse complement strand
AGGTCACAAATAATATGTCCGTTACCTAATTTGAATACGCGAGGCCACCCATACCACTCATGATACGAAGAACATTGTAGTTGGTAGCATAGACACGGACCTTAGCAGTCTTGGTACCCTCAACGGTGGCGTTGGAGAGAACAAGTTGAAGTGTGGCGTTGTCAATACGGGAGAAGTTACATGAACCGGAAGGTTGGTGTTCCTCAGGGCGAAGTGCGAAGGAGTACACGTTGATACCTGTATCGGGGGCACGTGTGTGGTGTTGGTAAGGTTGGACGAGGTCAAAGTATGTACCCTCACGCTCAGAGAAGCGGTCTTGTCCGTTAAGTTGTAACTTGGCAGTGACAACTGGGTTTTCACCCCAACAATGCATGTCAAGAGAAGTCTCAGAAAGGACGAAAGTACCGGCATCGGAGACAGCAGAAAGATTAGCAGTTGTGGAGGAACCAAGGTTGGGTGCGGCGTAATCACCGTTAGGGTGCCACCAGTCACCAGCAGCAGGAGCAGCGGTATCAACAGCACCGGCATCTTGGAAAAGACCTTGAGAAGTGATGTAAGATTGGCTAGTTTGTGCAACGCTATCGGGTCCACCGAAGGAGTGGATGGCGTTGGGAAGAGCATCAACTGCATCAGTGTAGTTGAAAGGTTGGGCACCAAGAGTGGCGTAAAGACCTTGGCCACACTCTAAAGAAGAGCAGTAATCAACATTCTCATCAGGTTGGACGACCCAGACAAGCTCCTTAACAGGGTGGTTAAAGTTGAGCTTGATCTTGTTACTGGAGGAACCGACAGACTCGTCACCAGTGAATTGAAGTTGCTCAATGAGGTACTCGTGAGGGTTTTGTGCCATTCTGCGACGCTCATCGGTATCCAAGAAGACGTAGTCAACGTAGAGGGATGCGGCGACAAGAGATTGGTTGTAGGCAGTTGTGACCTTGGTAGCCTTGGCAGTAGACTCACAGTTAAGGGAGCTGACAGCCCATAAACATTCATCAATAGGACGGATATCAAGATTGATCTTGACTTCGTGGTATTGAAGAGCGATTAAAGGAAGAGCAAGTCCTGGGTTACGACAGTACCAGAATTGAAGAGGAACGTAAAGAGTAGTCTCAGGAAGAGCGTTACGGGGAGCACAGACTTGACGAGGAGCGTTAGACTCACATGGTCCGTCAACATCATTGAAAGAAGGATCAGTGATGAATGTAAGTTGGGTGGTGTTACCAACCATCTTGTAGTATCCGCGTTGTTGCTCGGATGTAAGGGTAAGTTGGTTCCAGATGTGCATCCAGTCACCATATTGACGGTCAATACGTTGACCACCAATCTCAACCTCAACTTGAGAGATAAGTTGCTCTCCAGGGAAATCTAACCAACGGGCATAGACACCGGAGTTTGTAACACCGGCAACACCAGAGTTGGCCATGTTTTGGTTAATCTCAGGAAGAGTAACTTGAAGATAAGTACGGTAGCAAAGATCACCGTTTCTGCTGATGGTACATGTTACACGGCGACCGAAATCAGCTTGGCCATTAAATGTTTGTTCAATGGATTCCATTGCGAAGTTTGTGTGACGTCTATAAGAGACTTTCCAGAAAGTAATTTGTGGGTTACCTGTAAGATATACATCTTGGGCACCGTAAGCTACGAGTTGCATTAATCCACCTCCCATGGTTATATTATTGCTAAATATTTTAATTTTCCTGGAAAATCCGACGAGCCTACATGAATTTATTTAATTAATTTAAAATTAAAGTTTTCCTTCATGAATGTATGGATATAATTGTTTGAAAAATACTCTTTTTTTCCTTCATGGTTTTTAATAAATGCGTATTTTTCATTTAATTTGCTGGATTTCTTGACAGTCCATCCATTATTTAAGACGTTATACATAAAATATAATAAATAGGTGGTATTTTTACTCGTATCATCGTGTTCAGTTAAATTATGACAATCTTCTGTTATTTTTTCTTTAAAATGTAAAAAATTATTTTTATCAATTTTATTCGATAAATAAATACTATCGGGAACAATAATTTTCCTTTTATTTTTTATAAGAATATAACAGGATTTTCGCTTTTTTATATACCAATCATTGTCTAAATATTCTTGAAAATGATTCATCATATATAATAGTTCATCACTTAATACATTCTCATTGTTGTTGCCAATATTTTCGCAATCCAGAGTAATATTCATTTTTGAATGATAGAGAGAAAACATAATAGTAAATATAACTTGCTATAAACAATATTAGACTAACTAACTCAACAGAATCACCAAATCAAACAAATCAAATAAAACAACTAAAACAACTAAATAAATTACATAAATTATATATTAAAACTAATGATGTAAATAGTCTATATATTGTATAATGCCCTCTTTTAAACATAAAACCAATAAAAAAATTATCATGGATGAAAAAAGTATTGTTACATTAGACAGTAAACATAAAGAACTGGAGACCAGATTTAATAATGATACCGACGAAGTATTGCCTAATTTGCGTGCAAAAAAAAAATATTTGAAGAAAATATTAGAGGAGCGAGACGATTCTTTGTCAGTTGAACAAAAGCTTGAAATTAATGATACGTTGAGAGATATCAATGAACAAATCAATGCTTCTAAAAAATCAAAGAAACAATACTATTTGAATAATAACAAACATATTTTTGATTATTTTGAAAATAAAAAGAATATTTCTATGAATAATAGCAAAACAAAAATTCTAAACACGTTTTTTAAGATAAATAACGAAGAAGAAGTTGAACAAACATCACATATTAAAGATAATGTACAAAAATATTTATCAAATTTAGATGAGTCGTTTATAGACGTGAATAAGTTTGTCGTTACTTCAGATATTTGTCAATACTGTAAAAAAGGAGAGTTGATTCCTATTGACCATGAAGGAATTATGGTATGTAATCAATGTCATAAACACGTTCAGTATTTGGTTGAAAGCGAGAAACCGTCGTATAAAGAACCTCCAAAAGAAGCCTGCTTTTATGCTTATAAAAGAATTAACCATTTTCGTGAAATATTAGCACAGTTTCAAGCAAAAGAGACGACACAAATTCCCGAAGAAGTGTTGGAGAATATCAAAAACCAAATTCGCAAGGAGAGAATTGATTTGACACAATTAACCAATAAAAAGGCAAAGGACATTCTAAAAAAGTTGGGGTATAATAAATTTTATGAACATATTCCATTTATCAAGGATAAGTTAGGAATAAAACCACCTGTAATGACACAAGAGTTGGAAGAATCGTTGTGTAATCTATTTATGGAAATACAAGGACCTTATGCGAAATTTTGTCCAGATGACCGCGTCAATTTCTTAAATTATTATTACACAGTCTACAAATTATGTGAATTATTAGACCAGCAACAATTTTTGCCTTATTTCCCCATGTTAAAAGACAGGGAGAAGCGAATAGAACAAGATGAAATATGGAAAAAAATATGCCAAGAACTTGACTGGGAATTTATTCCTACAATTTAGGTATGTAATCAATTATGTAATCAATAATTTACAATGCTATATAATAATATTTATTATTATTATTATTATATAATAATAATAATAATAATAATATTTATTATTATTATATGCGGATGAATTCTTCGTTTTCACAACAACTAGTATTATTTGTTGTTATGTTTTTCATTGGAATAACAATAAATCCTATGAATATATTAGCGCATAATTTTTCGGACATTTATTTGTCATTAACCCTCATATATAGTGGAATTTTCATGGCATCTAATATGATATGGAGTCATCAAGTTGTTCATTATATAAATATGGGACATTTTGACAGAACCATATTTTTTACAGGTATATTATTAAGCATATTTAGTGTTTTTTTATTACGAAAACAAGTATTTGTAAATAGTACAGAATGGTTAAAACGAATGATTGGGCATCATTCTACCGCAATTACCACAACCAAACAGTTACTAAAAAATGATGACAATTTTACAAACAAAAGTTATTTATATAGATTAGCTAAAAATATTGTATATGAACAGGAAAGAGAAATATTGTTTATGAAAAATATGTTATAAAAATATGTTATAAAAATATTTTCAAAAGAGTAAATTATAATTATTATAATTATAATTATTATTGTTATTATTATAGTTATTATTATAACAAGTCATTTGTATTATCTATTTTATTTATTTTATTCAATGTATTTTCATCACAACTACTTAATAGAGGATGTTTTCTTTTCATTCGTTTTCTTATATTTTGTACAGATACATAACATGATTCAACTATCATATATAATACTACTGAGCCACATACAACAGAAACTAATATCAATGGTATAGGTATCATGATATAATATAGTATAATATTTATCATATTATACGATACACGTATATTCAATTTTATTTTATTTTATTTTTATTTTTATTTAAGACACGTGGTCTTAAAGATAGCACTTGTAACCAAATAGGGATCACAATTGGAGCTAGGACGTCTGTCTTCAAAATATCCCTTTTTATTTTTGATAGTATCGTGACCACGTCTTACAGATGCGCCTCTATTTGCGACACCATCGGTAAATTTATCATAGGAGGCTGTTTCATGTTCACCTGTCATTCTCTCTTCGTTGCCCGAACCATACACCTTCATATGTTCGTCGTGATTCTTTGATAATTTATCAATGGCCTCTTCAATATATTCTAAACCAGTTTTATCATCAGTACCATGTCTCATATTTTTGGTGCTATAGTTGGTGTGACACCCAGAACCATTCCAATCCCCCTTTAATGGCTTAGGTTCAAAAGTAACCTTCACGCTGTGTTTTTCTCCCAATCGCTGTAAAATATACCGAGCAGTCCACAAATGATCTCCTGATTGAATTCCTGTACATGGACCTATTTGGAATTCCCATTGTCCAGGGGCAACCTCGGCATTAAGACCGCTAATTTTAATTCCCGCATACAAACACATTTGTAAATGTTCTTCAGCCATGGAACGTCCAATCGCATTTTCATAACCAACGCTACAATAATATTGACCCTGTTTACCATCTTTATTGTAACCTAACGGCATATCTGTTGGTGGATCAATTAAAAAATATTCTTGTTCTAGTCCAAACCACGGTTCTTGCTCCTCAGCAAGTTTAAATATATTATTAGCCGGTTCTCTTTGGTTATTATAGAGGGGTTGCCCGTTTGGTAAATAGGTATCGCATAATACTAGGTAATTATTGTTTTCCATAATACCTATTTGTAGAGAGAAAGGATCTTTAAATATAGCTCTAGGTTTAATGACAATTTCAGAATCATTACCACTAGCTTGTCCAGTAGAACTTCCATCGTAATTCCAATCTGGAAATGTATCAATATTATGTAAGTTATCATCTATGTTCCACATAGTCGTATTAGTAACACCAACTTCTATAACACGTTTCTTACTTCTCAATTCATTGTTACCACCTAACCATATATATTCAGCAACCACAGTTTTTTTGTAGTTCATAACTATTATATTATATCAAACAGTTTAGTATTTAAATTATAAAATTGAAGTTTTTTATAAACACAAATATATGTATATTACATGTTTACGCAATTCATAGTTAGCTATGAGTCAGGATAACAGGTCAACTATATCGGTTGAGTCACCCGACATAGTTGAACCACAATCAGGTCTAGAAGATGAATATATTATGAAGCATCAAAACAATATGTATTATGTATTAGATGAACTATTGTATATATCGTCTATAGTTTATTGCTCCAATGATATGTGTGAAAAAGAAATATATAAGAGTGATAGTGTAGAATGTGAATTTATGGATCAATCGTATTACTTTTGTATGAATGACAATTGTCGTAGTTATGGCATGTGGAGTATTAGGTATGACTATAGAAAGTCATTCCGACAAAATAGACTGTATAGAGAGAAAATATTAGAAAACAAGGAAAAACCAACGTAAATTCTTTAACTGTATACGTGGAACGATATAATATAATAACATAGCAATAATATTATATTATTTTTTATCATGACCAATTATCGTGAAGAGATATCTACCTGATTGTAGATTTAAAATCCTCCTGGGAATTTAACGAGATTAGCACCAATACCGAAACCAGCACCAGAGCGAGCACCAACTGCCAAACTAGGGACATAAGTATCAAGGATACTGAATGTAGCAGCAGCAGTTAAAGCAATGAGTGCGACCTCATCTAAATTCATACCCTTCTTGGGGATAGCATATGCAGCAATAGCAACCATCAAACCTTCAACAAGGTATTTAATAGCTCTCTTGACTAATTCACCTAAATCTAACATATCACCTAACATTATATAAATTAAAAAGAAAAAAATATAAAATAATTAGAAGAATGTTATTATTTTAAAACAGATGACATATATTACGAAACATTATAGTTAGCTATTAAAATCACTTAAATAATAAATATAATAAATATTTATAATGAGTTTTTCTAAACCAATTGATAATACAAACACACCGATCAATGTTACTTTAAAGACCAATCCAGATGGAAGTGATAATGCTAAATATATTGATTTATTGGATGAGGATAGAGTGATTGCTGGACAAAAATTCGCGTGTCTATCCTTTATTTCACCTGAGCAAATTATCAAGCAAAAAGACATGTTTTTATTTGAGAACTTTATTAAGATGTGGGATGTTAGTAAATCATTGGAGAAATTCACTCAATTTTTAAATTTCGTATCTTACAAATACCATCTTGATTTTGACAAGGTCAGCGAGGATTTCAAGGAGTTCTCTAAAGATGAAAAGGAAAAGTTACTTACTTCTACAATTGAGGATGATTACAAGAATTTTTTAGATGAGCACGAAGATCGTCTGGAAAAAGAGTTTGGCGAAGCACATTCTTTTCAAACATCCGTTCGTGGAATCAAGGTACGTGGTGTATTTCCAACTCAACAAGAAGCGGAACTTAGATGTAAGATGCTAAGACAAAATGACCCAAATCACGATGTTTATGTTGGTCCAGTCGGTATTTGGGTTCCTTTCCACCCCGAAGCATACAAGACGGGTCGTGTTGAGTATATGGAGGAAACATTGAACGAATTGATGAGTGAAAAGAAGAAGAATGAGGACAAGGCTAAGGACGAGTTTGATGCTCGTGTCAAGGAGACTAAGGAAAAGGCTATTGAGGAAAATAAAAAGAAGGCGGCCGAATCTGGTAACAAATTGACTCAAGATATCAATAAAGAAGGTAACTTAGTTTCTGTTGCCAATATGAATACTCAAGAGTCAACTATGGGTGAAAATGTTACTATTGAAGATATCAAGAGTGAATTATTTGAAGGTGAAAATATTGTTACTAATGATAAAACTGATAAAGGCCTTTCAAATTTAACTAATGCTGTGTAATATAATTACATACTGAATTGTTTCAAATAAATAATAGAAATAATAATATATTTGATATATTATTATTTATTAACGTGTAAGTTATGACGTATTTTGTAATTATTGATACCATATTTATACAGGATCGTCCCAGTTATTCAAATCGTCATCGGGCAATTCTATCATACTAGAAAAGTCAGTAGTAATACCAGATTCTCTTATTTTTTTTTCTAGTGCGTTATGTTCTTGTAAAGTGGTAAACAATTGATTACGATTATTCAATACTAATTTGCGATCTGTAATGTAGTTTTTATTTCTTGCCTTGGAATCCATTATAGATTCATATTCGGTAGTCAATGCTTGCTTTGTTTCAATAAGTGTGATATATTCTTCGTCCATTTCAGTCTTTATTTGTTTCCACTCATTTAATTTTTCTTTGACATCTTGGTGTTCCCAAAGTTCACTCTTTGTGCGTGGACCGAGTACATCCATTCTATATTCAATCTTATTATGTAGGGTTGCGTATTTCTCTCGTAAATTATGTATTCTCTCTTTCTGTTCATCCAATTTAAAATACTTTGAAACAGACAAAATAAGACTAATATACGTTGAAATTCCAATACCCGATACAGAAACAATAGATTCATCTGTGCCAAAATAATTTTTAGTGGATTGTAAAAAACCAGACATTGTGGAAAGTGCGATGACGGATATTTGAATATAATTAATGTATTTTACAAGTTCACCATATTTTATATCCAATAATCGTTTCGTTGATTTACACTCCTTTAAAATGTACAAATTGTTATCTATAAGCGATTTTAATTCATTTTGAAATATTATAAATTCTCTCGTCCCTTTATAACTATCCTTGTCATCATTTATATTATTTTCATCTAACGATGTGGTGCGATGTGTGCTGACCACTTTATTAGATGATTTGTTGCCAGAACTATTAACTTCATTGCCTCCTTTTTTATTTCCATCTGAAACCTGTTTTTTATTGGTCTTTATATCGGTAATGTCTAAACCTATATTTGTGTTTTGATCATTTACTGCGTTTCCTATATTTTTCGGTATTTCATCGGTATTTCCTTTTGTATTTTTACTCATTATATAATAATAATACAAAAAAATAATTATTGATTGTATACGCACAATAGTTATACATTTTCATTAACATTAATCACATCAACATCAACGTAAACATCAATGTTATTACAAATACATATTATTTACCATTTATTTTTCTTCACATGTATTTTAGGTCCAGCTCCCTTTTTTTGTACACTGTTTGGGTCATAGATTTCATCTTCATCATCACTACCAATATCTTTAGATAATTCCCAGAATTCTTTTGATCCTAATTTGAAATTACTATGATTTTGTGCTTTATACCAGAAAATTTGATCTTGTAATTTATTAGACTTGGCATTATTGTCAATAACAAGACATTCAAAATTTTCAGTACATTGATCCATGACTTGACAAAACGATTCAAATGTGGGAAACATACCCGCATAATTTTCCCATATACGTTTTCTGTTTGCGATATAGGGTTCTCTCAATATAAACACGTAATCAATATTGGTTCTCAAATTTGGTGGAATACCTAGAGGGTATTGCATAGTAATAATTAACATGATTTTCCAATGTCTGCCATTCATGAATAACAGTCTCATCAGTTTATCCTTGGTCCATTTATTATCATATAAACAATCATCTAGAATGACAAATGCTCTAGGGTCAATATTGGTTCTTTTATATGCCTCCATTTCCTTTTTAATCTGCTTTAAAACAGTCTTTTGTCTCTTTAATATATTTTCAATAATAGCCGACTGGTATTCATCGTGAATAAATAATTTAGGTACATGTTCGGCAAAAAAACCGTTACCTGCTTCTGTACCAGATATAACGGTTCCAATTGGAATATCCTGATGATGATATAATAAATCACGAACCAAGAAACTTTTACCAGTATCTCTTCTGCCTATTAATACAACTACTGGTCCCTTATTTTCATCTGGACGAAAACTAATATTTTTCATATCAAACTTTTTCATATCGAGCGACATGTTTTAACTTCTAAAAAGAAAAAAAATGTAAAATGATTACGAAAAAATTAGTTTAAATGACTTATTATATTTACTATTAGAATAATAAAGAATGGACTTCTCTTTGTACTATCGAAAAAACAAAAACGATGAATTGTTTAAAGCTTTAGAAAACTCTTCTTTAGGATTGGACAATCTACAAAATTATGTTCCTTTATATGAAAAATTCTTTTCTCTCAACGATACTAATTTTAACAGTATCAACCTAAATCAAAAATACTATCTTCATACTTTAGATGAAGAATTGAATAAGAATGTAATCAAGGCCAGTGTTGCTGATAATTCCAATAACATTTTAAAAAGAGACGTCTTTTGTAAATTTTCGCCATTATTAGACCCCTTAAAGTATTTAACCGGTAAATACGATATATCCTCAAACAACATGCTTCCACTACCTCAATATAATGAACAAACACTTTTTCCTAAACTACATGATAAAAATAATACGGCATATATTGATTCCTTTTTTACCTACTTATCTAGCCAATTGCTACATAATTATGATTTTTTAAATAGCATTGATTATTATGGTTCATTTTTAGGTAATCAACAACGATTTCAATATAATATTGTTGATGACCTTGATTACTTGAATGAGAGTGACTTTTTTCATAAAAATAAGAATGAATATTATTCTATTGACAACGAAGAACATGATACTATATTCAATATTGATTCGCGAACCAATAAAAAGAAATTAGTTATAAATGGTGAATTGACAGATTTAACATTAGATTCTTTTAAAAGTGACGATTTCTCTCTATTTACCTCGGTTGAAAAAGATGGTGTGACAGATAATAATATACAAATCGTGGATTTAAGTGAAGTATGTATTTATGACCAGCCACTAAACAAAAGTAAGAATTCCTCTTCAGTTTCTTCATCATCAACATATAGTTCCAAATCATCAAACACGTCTATAGATGAATTATCTGGCGATGATAATGACAGTGGAACTGGTAGTGATAGTGGTAGTGGCACCGATGAATGTTCTGGTAGTGACGATGACACTAGCACCAGTTCAAGTAGTTGTGAAGAGGAAGAAGACATATTTTGCTCCATTTTTGATTTCCCAGTTCAAATGATTACTATGGAAAAATGCGAAAATACATTGGACTATTTAATGGAAAAGGATTTGTTACATGATAAAGAGTGGACGTCTTGTTTGTTTCAAATAATTGTCACTTTATCTTTGTTCCAAAAAACGTTTTCTTTTACTCACAACGATTTACATACAAATAATATAATGTATGTTCCTACCGAGAAACAATTCTTATATTATTCATTAAATGATATTACTTATAAGGTTCCCACATATGGCAAAATATATAAAATAATTGATTTTGGTAGATCTATTTATAAATTCAACGGTCAAACTATGTGTAGTGATAGTTTTCATCCTAAGGGAGACGCTGCATCTCAATATAATTGCGAACCTTACTTGGATAATAATAAACCTCGTTTAGAACCCAATCCTAGTTTTGATTTATGTAGGCTAGCATGTTGCTTATATGATCATTTTGTTGAAGATGTATTTGATGCCGAATTGGTATTCAAGAAGAACAAGTTGGCAAAGATGATTGCGTCATGGTTAATGGACGATAAGGATAGAAATATTCTTTATAAAACTACCGGTGAAGAGAGATATCCAGAGTTTAAATTGTATAAAATGATTGCTAGAACAATTCATAAGGCTATTCCTCACGAACAATTAACTAATGAGGTGTTTAAGGGATATGTTATTGGTAAGAAAAAACTCAATAAAAATGTCAAAATAATGAACTTGGACAAAATACCTAATTTACAATAAGGGTTAGGTTTGTGTAAATGTATATAGAAAATGATAATCATAATATTTACTTGTGATTATCATCAAATATTGTATAGAGTAGAGAGTATAGAGTAGAGAGTAGAGAGTAGAGAGCAGAGAGCAGAGGAGCAGAGAGAATATCCAATTAAAACGCAGGCTTATCTATAAATGCCATGGTACTTTTTCCCCCTCCCTTTAATTCTTTACTGTCAAATTGCGAATACATGTAAATACCTATTACCGAGGCAAAATATACTACCAATGATTCTTTCATAACCACTTTTAATGGCTTCTTATCATCGTCTGGTACAAATTTCATTTCTAGAAATTTAATCAAGAAAAAAACAGTTGCTATCGCTAAAGCATATATAAATATGTCTGTCATTTACATTAACTTAAAAAAAAGTTAATGTGAATTTTACGAATTAGTAATTGTATTGTTATTTTGTCCTACTTTTTACAAAAGCATATTTATGTTAAAACTTCAATTTCTTCAAGACCGATAGGAACTTTATTTAATTCCTTTGGTTTTTCCAAATCATGAACGTCTAATTCGGTAAGATTTATTCTATCACCTATACTAATTTTTTCGTCTTCGTCGTCTTCGTCTTCCTCTAATTTCCTAGCTTCGTGTCTTTCATTACTAAGTTGTTCTAATCGCTCTACATTTTTTGGGGCGGAAATTGATTCAATTTCATTTGTCGTACTAATCGCATTATCTATATCGTTAAATTGAATTTTTCCATTAGAACTGCTATTATCAACACTATTTAATCTGTCTAATGGTTCTAGCGGATCAATTCGCAATTCACTTTTATGACGATTTTCGTCGTCCGTAGTCGGAGATTCTTCGTCATCATCAATCGCGTCTTTATCACCCTCTTTACCATCCTCATTACTTTCCTCAATAATTGGTTCAGTAGAAATGATTTCTTCGCTTTCTTCTACTTGAACATCTTCTTCAATAGACTCGTCTAAATATACCTTTAAAATATTCTCTACTGGAATATTATCACGTATCGTGTCTAAAATCTGCTCTCTAATAATTAATTCTAATTCGCGATTGTGCTTTTGTATTTGAAGCGGACTAATATTTTTTTCAAATAAATAAATATTTGTGTATATCTTTCTAGCAGAATTTATGTATACTTTATGAACAAAATCGGTTAAAGATGGTACATTAATATCAATCTTTTTTTGTTTATTTCCGGTACGCATACATGTCAAACTTTTCAATTGAATGATATGAACACAACTGATTAAATCTGTTAAATAACCACAATTGCTTTTTTCAGTAATGCGTTTGGTCTCTTCTTCTAAAATAGCCGGATTCCATTTGGGAATTCTCGCTAAAAAGTTTTGAAATGTCATCAAGTATTTTTCTGTTTCGTTATTTTCCTGGCACAATTTCCACGATTCATCAAATATTGACTTGAAACCTTCAATTGTTAATGGTGTAAATATATTGATTAATCTCGCACACCATTCATTTCTAGACTCTTGTAAGCTTGCTATAGAATAGTCGTCCATTTACATAAAAGAAATATTTTCTAATTGGTAATCTAAACGCTTTAGAATAAAATTCAATATACAAGCCATAAGAACCTTTTCATCCCTAAATTCTCCCTTTATCTTTTGAATGAATACTAAAGATTCATATCTTTTCATTTCATCTAGTGGCATTGTTTTAATGTATTCAGTTATGTCCAAAGCACTATATCCCTTTTCATACAGGGTTTCACTAATAGAAATAACATCTTGATCTTTTATTTTGTCCAATTCATTCTTAAACTTGGTATTTTTTTGCTTATTGAGTTTTGTGGAAGAAAAACACTTATCTAAATTATATTTGTGTAAATTGGTTTCTTTACCATTTATAATTGGTTGAGGGATAAATATTTCGCAAAAACGGGATAATATTGGTTTTAAAAGCTTATATTTATCGTTTACTACAATGAAAAATCTAGTTGAGTGACTGAACAGTTCAATACATCGTCGTAAGGCCGATTGAGCATCAATCGTTAATTTATCGGCGTTTAATAATAAAATACTCTTAAATATGGTTCCTTCGTGTAAATTCATATTTGTTCTAGCAAAAAACTTGAGTTCTTCGCGTATAAATTTAATACCTTTGCCGTGCGCACAATTTACAATCATGACATATTTTTTCATATAATTTGTCTCATTTATATAAATTCGCTTTAGAAAATTAAATACTACTGTTTTCTTACCAGAACCAGAGGCTCCGTGAAATATTAAATTCGGTATTTTCTTATTCTCTATGAAATTGTTTAATTTCTCTACAATATTTTCATGAATGGTTAATGACATTAATCGGTATATTATACTATTTATAT
>JGI20154J14316_10003038_pt1 | contig 13662 bp, 14 predicted proteins | sample COG_04_FD_14316 | JGI IMG/M metagenome (IMG submission 14316) | reverse complement strand
GCCAGAAAATCAAGATGTTTTAGAAACCCTCTATGATCTTTATTACCTAACTAGAGAGTACAACAAGGCTATAGTTTTGGTGAAAAAGCTTATCGTGTATGACCAAGATTACAAAGAAGACTTGGCCAATTTATATCAAAGAACAAAGCAGTATGAAAAGGCTTTATTGCTGCTTGATGAATTAGAGGTGTCTTGGGGAGAGAGTGTGTATAGAACTGCCCTGAGAAAGCAAATCTATAGACAAACAGGCAATACCCGTGGGGCCATTAACAATGCAGAAAAAAAACGCAAAAATAATCCTGCAAATGAGCGTGAATACCTAAACCTTATTTACTTGTATAGTGAAAATGGCAATCCAGAAAAAGCGTATCAAACCGCTTTAGAATTGCAAAACAAGTTTCCAAACAGTACCCTGGTGCATTTAGCACTGTATAAATTTCACCTAGACCAAGGCAACACCATGGGCGCGATGGCGTCCATGAAAAAAGTGTTTAACTCAAGAGTGATAGAAAAAGAAAGCCAATACAAAGTCTTGGGAGATTTTTTAACCCTTGTTCAGCAAAACCCACAATACCAAGCAGAGCTTGGGGGTATTGTTGAGGTGTTTTCTAAAGATAACAACGGCCAGGTATTTGAAAAAATAGCAGACTACTATCTCTCTAAAGGCAACAAAGAGCTCGCGCTTACTTTTTATCAAAAAGGAATTGAGGTAGATTCAGATAATTTCAGCTTACTTAAAAACACCCTGTTACTACAACTAGAATTTAACCGCTTTGCAGCGGCAAAAAATCTAAGCGCGAGCTCTTTAGAGGTCTTCCCCGCCCAGCCGGTATTGTATTTGTTAAACGCTAAAGCCAATAACAACCTTCAAGATTTTAAGGCTGCTATCAATGCCCTAGAAANNGGTTTAGACTATTTATTTGACAATGCCGAGTTAGAAAAAGAATTTTATGAGCAATTAGCCGTTGCATATACAGGCCTCGGGAACACTATAAAAGCAGCAAATTTTGCTAAAAAAGCTGCGGAAATTCTAGACTCAAATTAGCGCTATGAAACCAACACACTTTACCTTAGTTGTTCTTTTTATTAGTTACCCTTGGTTGCGGGACTACAAAATCCATTGAGGGCTCTGTAATTGCAGACAAAAACTTGAGCGCTAAAGCGCTTTTAAATGCTCATAAGGCGGCTTCTCAAGACTTTAACACCCTGGCAGCAAGAATGCAGGTGAAGTATGAGGCTCCAAAGGAGTCTCAAAGCATTACAACGAGTCTTAGAATAAAAAAAGGGAGTATTATTTGGATCAAAGCCTCTATTTTGGGAGTTACCCTTGCAAAAATATTAATAACACCAGAGCGTGTGAAGTTTTACGAGACCTTAAGTAATTCATATTTTGAGGGAGATTTCAGCCTCATTAGTAATTTGCTTGGAACACAAATTAACTTTGATCAAGTGCAAAGGCTACTTTTAGGCCAAAGTATTTTAGATGTAAAACCCAAAACAGTAAGTGTTGCACCTGCCTCTGTTGGTGAGTCACAAACCTCAAAATACCGCATAACACCAAGAAAACAAAATTTCAACTATATGTTGTCTATGTTGTTAAATCCAGATAACTTTATGGTTCATCAGGCGCAAATTTCACAACCAGATGCAAAAAAAAATCTACTGGTTCAATACGGGCCATATCAAAAGATAGAGAATGATTATTACCCAACACAGCTAGGTATTTTGGCTCAGGATGGGCTAGAGCAAACTCGTATTTTTATACGCTATAAAAAAATAGATCTTAATGTATCGGTGGGTTTTCCATTTAATATTCCACAGGGCTATACCCAGAGATCTTTTAAATAAATGAAAAAACGTTTTTACATATTGGTTTTCTCGGTGCTGTTCTTCGGAAATTTTAGCGCCTTGGCTCAACCTGGAAACAAACAACAGCAACTAGAACAGCAGCGTGAAAGTATTTTAAACGATATCAAGAAAATAAACACCTTGCTATTTAAAACTCGTGGGGTAAAAAAAACGGTGCTCTCTGAGGTTGAAGATATAAACCAGCGCATCAAAGCCCAGCAAAACCTGATACGGGTTACCAACCAACAGGCTAATTTACTTACGCGTAAAATCAACGAAAATTTAACTCAAATTTCGTTACTNAGAAACGAACTTCAACAACTAAAAGAGGACTATGCCGCTATGGTCCAGAAATCTTACAAGAGTAAATCACAACAAAGTAGNGTTTTGTTTTTATTATCCAGCGAAGATTTTCTGCAGGCCTACAAACGTGTCCAGTACATGAAACAATACGCCAATCACAGAAAAAAACAAGGAGAAAGNATCAAAACAAAGACTGAATTATTACAGCAGTTAAATCTAGATTTGATAGATCAGCGCAAGGAAAAAGACCTGCTAATTTCAGAAAATACAGCTGCTAAAGCCAAGCTTAAAAAAGAGAAAGAGCTGCAACAAACCCTCATTACATCTCTTAAAAAAGAAGAGAGCACCTTCACCAAACAAATACGCGCCAAACAACAAAAGGCCAACAAAATAAATGGTCAAATCAAAAAGTTGATCCGTGACGCCATTGCTGCTGCAAATAAAAAAGCAAGAGAAAACAAATCTAAAACCACTCGCTTCTGCCACAAAATTTGCTTTAACGCCAGAGGCCGCCGCTATAGCAAAAGATTTTAAAAACAATAAGGGTAAATTAATATGGCCTGTTAAACAAGGGCTTGTCATCAACAAATATGGAACCAGGCAACATCCTCAATTTCCAAACGTAACACAAACCTTTCATGGGGTAGAAATTGCGACCAATGCCAACGCCCAGGCGCGCGCAGTGTTTAATGGTGAAATACTACAAATACAACAGTTAAAAAATGCAAATAAAGCTGTTATGATACAGCATGGAGATTACATCACTATCTATTATAATTTGGCTACTATAAGTGTAAAAAAGGGAGATAAAGTATCCACAAAAGATCCAATTGGGAAGGTGTTTACACATCCAGTTACAAAGCAAACTGTTATTAAGTTTATGGTGTACAGAAACGACACAGAGATGAACCCTGCTGACTGGGTTTATAAAATGTAACCAAGGTTATTCAAACAATGCTTTCAACTCTGTAGCATCTTGGGGGTTTATTTTACCGGCCAACAATAAGCTAAGTTGTTTTCTTCTAAGGGCAGCATCAAAGCGTTGTTTTTCTATCTGTGTTTCTGGCACAATTGGCGGAACTGGCATTGGATTTCCCATTTCATTAACAGCAACAAAGGTGTAGATTCCTTCATTGGCTTTGCTTCTAATGCCGCTCTCACGGTCCTCTATCCAAACGTCCATAAATACTTCCATAGAGCTTTTAAACGCTCTAGAGACTTTTGCCTCAACAGTTACTACGCTTCCCAGCGGAATCATCTTGTTGAAGGCCACATGATTTACCGAGGCAGTTACTACAATTCTACGGCTATGTCTTCTTGCGGCAATACTTGCTGCACGGTCCATACGCGCTAAGAGTTCTCCACCAAACATATTTCCAATAGGGTTGGTTTCGGAGGGTAGTACAAGGTCTGTGATAATTGTAAAAGAATCTTTAGGGTTCTTTGGTTCCATGAGAATTGTTTTAGGCAAAGATAAAACCAAAAGAGTAAAACAGCATGTATTATCTACAATTAAGGCTACTTGTTGTTTAGTGGAGTGCTATTTTTTTAACTAATAACCAGGCGTCATTGTTTTGTGTAGCCTTAATAGTACGAAGATTTTTAAGGGCCTGCAGTCTGTTTTGATAACTAGCATACACAACCTGGTGTAGGCCATATTTATTAACCCCCAGATTTATGGCTGCAAATCCTTTTTTGTGAAGCTGGGCAACCTTTCTCTCTGCATTTTCTTTTACTCTAAAAGCACCTGCAACTACATGATATTTACCTGTTTGTTTGGTTACAGACAACTCAAGTGTTGGCAGTGGGCTTGTAATACTAAAAGTTGCTTGTTGGATTTCTTTTTCTAGCTTGGTATTTGCTTTTTGCTTTTGAGCAAAATTATGTTCCTGAACGGTGCCCTCATATATTTTTAAACCCGTTAATCCAGAAACGGCAATTGCAATAAGGCCTATGGCAGCGTATTTTATAAATGGTGCAACACCTCTATTTGGAGCGCCAAGCACTGGAACCTCTTGGGCTGTAGCTAGTTGCTTTTGTTGGATGTCTCTTAAAATTTCTGAAGAAATAAACGTCGTTAAACCAAAAGAAGCGATGTTAAAGTTTTCTGTACCACAGGGCAAGAACTGCACTTTATTCTCTGGGGTTAGAGAGAAATCTCCGATGGTATCTAAAGTTACACGCTCGCCCTTAGAGAGCTCGAGAGATAACGTTCCTGTAAAATTTCTAATTTTTTGTAATGCCAACTCATAGGATGTTCCCTCTACAGAGGCTACATAATTTGCCAATAAACCATCATTGGTTTGCAGCTGCCTATTAAAAGAAATAGTTTTTCCTGGAGGATAAAAAGTGCTAGAATCTGCGTCTATGCTTGCTGAGGTGTAATTTGCTAAAAAAGCACCAAAGCCAGGAATGATGACACATTCATAACGATAGAGTAAGTCTTTTATATACGGAGAGAGTTGCATAAAACAAATATACCTTTTTTTTGTATTCTTTTTTTTCTGCTCTGTGCAACTTATTAACAACCTAAAAAATACGTATCTTGCTCATTCTCCCCGGTTTGGCATAGCCCTAGAAGTTTACTTCTAAAAATACGTTACCATGCTTTCCAAGACAGAATTACTTTACACCTTAGCGCTACAGCGCACACCAAATTTAGGAGATACCTCTGCCAAAAAACTATTACACCACGTAGGATCTGCCGAGGGGATCTTTAAAGAAAAGCCATCAAACCTTCTTAAAATTCATGGCATTGGCAGCTTTAAGGTAAGACAGCTTCAGCAAAAAAATCTATTAGACTTGGCAAGGGAGGAATTACATTTTATAACATCTCAAAACCTGTCCTACCGCTATTTTAAAGACCCTAAATATCCAGAAAAATTAAAACACTGTTTGGATGGTCCTATTTTGTTTTTTCAAGACGGGAATATTGACCTTGAAAACAAAAAAATCATCAGCATTGTTGGAACTAGAAAAATTACCACCTACGGAATTTCATTTTGTGAAAAGTTGGTGGCAGAGCTAGCGCCCTTTAACCCGGTCATAGTTTCTGGCTTTGCATATGGGATAGATATTTGTGCCCATAAAGCAGCCATTGCAAATGGGTTACAAAACATTGCTTGTTTGGCCCATGGCATGAATAAAATATATCCAAAGGCGCATAAAAAGTACATGCCAAAGGTGTTGCAAAATGGGGGTTTTATTAGTGAGTTTTGGTCTAGCGATCCCTTTAATAGAAATAATTTTTTAAAACGAAATAGAATTATTGCAGGTATGAGCCAGGCCACCATAGTCATTGAATCTGCGGCCAAAGGCGGTAGTTTGGTTACCGCAGATATTGCCAACAGCTACTCAAGAGATGTTTTTGCTGTGCCAGGGAGAGCTACAGACACTCAGAGCCAGGGATGTAATATGCTTATTAAAACCCATCAAGCAAGCATCATTACTAGCGCCGCAGATTTGGTGTATCATCTTGGATGGGATCTTGACGAAATTAAAAAACCCACACTACAACCTCAGTTGTTTACATCTCTGGAGGGTGAAGAAAAAATCCTTTTTAATTTTTTAAAAGATAAAGACAAGGTGGCTCTTGATGCTATTGCTGTTGGGTGTGAAATGCCGACCTATAAGGTTGCCCAACTTTTATTGAAATTAGAGATGAAATCTTTGGTAAGGCCCTTGCCAGGAAAGTTGTTTCAGTGGATATAAAAAAAGCATTAAATTGTGGTAGCTTTGCCGCTATAAAAAGCACCATTGTAGATGATTATAGAAATTTGCGCCAATTCTTTCGCCTCTGCCAAGGCCGCTCAAGACGCAGGGGCCCATAGGGTAGAACTATGCACCCAACTAAGTGTTGGAGGCCTTACGCCGTCTTATGGATGCATTGAGAAGGCGGTTAAGGAGCTTGATATTGCGGTGCATGTGCTCGTTCGTCCTAGAGCAGGTAATTTTAACTACACACACCAGGAGCTTGATATTATAAAGCGGGATATTGCTTTTTGTCATTCTATAGGTTGTGCAGGTGTTGTAAGCGGAGCGCTTAACTCTCATAATCAGGTAGATGTCCAGGCCACCAAAGAGTTTGTGGAAGCTTCAAGAAATATAGAGTTTACCTTTCATAGGGCTTTTGATATGGCCCAGGGCCCATATAAAGCATTACAAGATTTAGAGACTTTAGGGGTCACTAGAATTCTATCTTCTGGGCAAATGCCAAAAGCCATAGACGGTATACAGCTCCTAAAAAAATTAAAAAATAAGACCAAAATCTTGCAAATTATGCCCGGTAGCGGGATTAATAAAACCAATATACTTTCATTTAAAGAGGCTGGTTTTGAGATGGTTCATTTTTCGGCCCTTAAAAACCCGCCTACAGAAACAACGAACCCTCGAGTTAGTTTTTCCCAGGGAAGGGAAGGAAGCAGTGATAAACAAACTATTGCAGAAATCATTGCGCTGGTAGCTCAGCACTCCTAGTTTTTTAATTAGCAGGTTTTTAACCGCGTGAATTAAAAAACAGTTACCACTCTTTATAGGGTTTTTGGCTAAGCTTAGAATTATAATACTTAACCTCTCCTGTAACCTCTTTACCAAGCCAATTGGGGCTTGTGTAGGGCTGCTTTTCGTGACTTAGTTCTACCTCAGCAATTACAAGACCCTCATTGTTTGCAGCAAAAACGTCTACTTCAAATACATGATTTGCCACCGGAACGTTATATCTAATTTTGTCAATAATAGGCTTCTCACAAAGCTTAAGTAAGCTTTGCGCCTCAGACAGGGGGATTTCTTTTTCCCATTCAAAACGCGTGGTGCCCGTTTTGTTAGACTTTCCTTTAATGGTTAAAAAGCCCTGATCTCCCTTCACCCTAACTCGAACAGTACGCTCTGGATGGGCGTTTAAATAGCCTTGAGTAATTCTTTTATGACTCGCGGCTTGTGCTTTATAAGCATCGTTTTTAACTAAGAATTTACGTTCTATTTCTTGCATGATTTGTTTTTGAAACTCCTAGGGCTTGTTTTTTAATACGATTTACTCAAAAAATAATAACTCAAAGAATATCTTTTAAGCAGCACGAGTAATTTGCTCTAGGTTGATAATATTTGTGATTTAAAGATAGTAACTTTACCCTATGCAGACCCCCATTGATATCAGAAAGATTATTCATGTAGACATGGACGCCTTTTATGCGAGTGTTGCCCAACTCGATGATCCGTCTTTGGTTGGTAAAGCAATAGCAGTAGGAGGTGGCGGCAAAAGAGGCGTGGTAAGCGCAGCAAGCTACCAGGCTAGGAAATTTGGGGTGCGCTCTGCCATGTCTGGGGCCTTGGCCCTTAAATTATGCCCGCATCTTATTTTTGTTAAAACAGATTTTGAACGCTACAAAGAAATTTCTGACAAAGTACGCAGTGTTTTTTTTGAATACACAGATTTGGTTGAGCCGCTTTCCTTAGATGAGGCGTATCTTGATGTTACCCAAAACAAAAAAGGAATCCCTAGCGCCACAGTAATAGCCCAACAAATTCGAGAAAAGATCTATCAAAAAACAGGATTACATGCTAGCGCGGGTATTTCTATCAATAAATTTGTTGCTAAAATCGCCAGTGATTACAACAAACCAAATGGCCAAAAAACGGTTTCTCCAGAACAGGTGTTAGACTTTATAGCAGCCCTAGACATTAAAAAGTTTTATGGAGTTGGAAAAGTAATGAAAGAGAAAATGTACCGTTTAGGGATATACACCGGCAATGATTTAAAGACAAAATCGCTCGCGTTTTTAACTGAACATTTTGGCAAAAGTGGTCCCTATTATTTTAACATTGTGCGGGGTATCCACAACAGTAAAGTAAGCCCACAACGCACCAGAAAATCATTGGCTGCAGAGCGCACATTTGGCGAAAACATATCAAGCGAGTTGTATATGCTAGAGCGGTCTACAAGATATCGCAAAAGAGGTTGAGCGCCGTCTTAAAAAAAACAAAGTAGCTGGAAAAACCATTACCTTAAAAATAAAGTACAGTGATTTCACCCTGCAAACTCGCAGCAAAACCCTGCCTTTTTATATGGCAAGTGAGGAGTTAATAATGGAGCATGTCACAGAGTTATTGTACCAAGAAAAAATGAAAAACTCGGTTCGCTTATTAGGGATTTCTTTGTCTGGGCTTAACAATGAAAACAAGCAAAAGCTAAGCCTAAAAGAAGAAAAAAAATACGATGTCCAAATGAAATTTGATTTTTAAAACCTATGCTAGTGCAATAAACCCAAATAAAGTTTAGTTATATATTTATAATCAACCTTTAAAAAAAGACTCTTTATGCCAAAAGCTTTACTTTGAATTTAATACCCAATCCTTATGAAAACGAAAGCTCTTGCCATTGCCGCACTCATCGCAATCACATTTTTTACATCCTGTAAAGAAAAATTGCCCCAACAAACAGAAATAGCACTTACACAAATAAGCGCTCAATCCCCACCAGAAAAAAAGACAGCTTCACTGTATGTAACAGCAGCAAGCGGTCTTTCTTTAAGGCAGTACAACAACTTGAAGAGTCAAAAACTCGCCGTGATGCCCTACGGCACTAAAGTGGAAATTGTGTCTTTAGAGGCAAATAACACCATGAATATTAGGGGCGTTAAAGGAGGGATGCATCAGGTTTTGTATAACAATAAAACAGGATTTGCATTTAGCGGGTATTTGTCTGAACTCTTTCCGCCAGAGCCGGGTGCAAACCCAAAGATGTATATTGCTGATTTGCAAAACACGCATCCTGCCGCCAGTATAACTGAGCTTGTTGGCGGTACAGCTAGTGAGCCCAGCAGTACGGAAACACTTTTAATACCTACTACAAAATGGCATGAGGCCTACTTGATTGCGCAAAAACTATATGATATCCCAAGAGATTTTGCAATGCCAGATCCTAAAGGGAGAGACGCTCAAGTAATAAATAGCCCAAATACCCCATTAGAGGCTTTGGTGCGTGAGCTTCAGGTAACGCGGTTGGATAATACCCTTGTTGAGATTGTGTATAATTACACAACCAGCAACTTTAAACAGCACCTTACTATACAAAAACAAGATGGTATGATGAGAATAAAACAGCACTATGTTGTTTTGTAAACACACACAGCTTCAGTGTTAAAAAGCCCCTTAAAATAATTATTTAAGGGGCTTTTTTTGGAATACAATTGTGTCTTAAGAGCTTTTCAAGCTAAGGTGTTATACCTGAGAAACACGCAGTGTGTTTACCATGCCTTTATCTACAATTGGCATTGCCGCTAGGTTAATTAGGTAATCTCCCTTTGCCACAATACCTGCTTTGTATGCAATTTTATTAACGTCTTCTACGGTTTGATCTGTACTTTCATATTTGTCATAGTAAAAAGAGGCTACTCCCCATAACAAGTTTAATCTTGATAGTATTCTGCGGTTATTTGTAAACACCAAAATATGTGCATCTGGTCTCCATGCAGATATCTGAAATGCGGTATACCCACTATTGGTTAGTGTACAAATAGCTGTTGCATTAATTTCATTAGCCATATTAGCTGCATGATAACATATTGATTTTGTTATGTATCGGTTGGTTTTAACATGAGGAGGCTCATGTGGCACAGAGATTAGAGAAGAGTTTTCTACCTGGGTACAGATACTGGCCATTTTTTGAATTACCTCTACAGGGTATTTACCAACCGAAGTTTCTCCGCTTAGCATTACTGCATCTGCCCCATCCATAATAGAGTTTGCAACATCATTTACCTCTGCTCTTGTTGGCGTGAGAGATGAAATCATTGTTTCCATCATTTGAGTGGCAATAATAACTGGAATTCTTGCTCTTTTTGCTGTAAGAACTAGTTCTTTTTGAATCAGCGGAACCTCTTCTGCAGGAACCTCAACTCCTAGGTCACCCCGGGCAACCATCAGGCCATCACAATGAGCAACAATTTTATCAATATTAGCGACTGCTTCTGGTTTTTCTATCTTCGCTATGATTGGAATTTTATATTTACTATTGGCTTTAATTAAGGCTTGTAGTTCTTTTAAATCTGCCGCATGGCGCACAAAAGAAAGTGCAATCCAATCTACTTCAAGAGAAATTGCAAAAACAGCATCTTCTTTATCTTTTGTTGTTAGTGCAGGTAAAGAAATGTTTGTGTTTGGTAGATTGACCCCTTTACGAGAGCGTAAAGGACCCCCTTGTATTACCTTGGTTTTTACCTCTGATTTTCCATCTGTGGAGAGTACTTCAAACATTAATTTTCCGTCATCAAGAAGTACACGTTCACCCTTTTTAACATCTTTAGGGAAATTGTTGTAGTTCATGTACACCCTCTTGGAGTTTCCTTCAAATTCTTCTCCGGTGCAAAATGAAATTTCATCTCCTGGATGAACAATCACTTCCTCTTTCATCATTCCCACTCTTAATTTTGGGCCTTGTAGATCTGCAAGAATTGCAGTTGAGGTGTTGAGCTCTGTTGCTAGCTCTCTGATAAGGGCAACTACTTGTTTAACATTGTCATAATTTGCATGAGAGAAATTAACGCGAAACACATTAACTCCAGCTAGAATCATTTGTTTAAGAATCTTCTTGTCTGCAGTAGCAGGCCCTAGGGTAGCTACAATTTTAGTCTTTTTTTGATTTGGCATTTAGTCAAATATTAGGTTGTCCTTTGATTTAAGGGTTTCTGGCGCTACTTGGTAGGCAGAAATTATTTGTTTTATATCGTTGATCTCGTTGATCAATATTTTAGTTCCTAGGTTGTCAAAATCGCTCTGAATTTTTAAAAAATAGTCTACTTTCTTTAGTTCTGGAATAAGGTATGTAATTACTGTTTCTTTGTCTGTGGTGTTGCCAAAAAGCCCTCCACTGTTATTTGTTTTAGTAATTGCAGATTTACATTTGTTTGCCACTAAGCTATAGTCTGTATATTCTGTATGATCTTCAAACCCAAAAAGCGGTAATGTTATTTCCATGCCGTTAGAGGTAAATGCTAAATCTAATTTTTCACGGCGCAGTTTTAAACGAGCAAATTGATTTAGAATATAGGCAACTTTATAAGGCTCCTCACTACAATGAATAGCGATAAGGGAGAAGTCTTCTTCAAAATCATCATCCAAAACTAATTTATGAGTTCCCATAGCCTTATGGTATAATAGGTAAAAATATATATACTTTCAGTAGAAATATAAAAAGATGCTATAAATTCTAGGCTAAAGTACAATATGTTGTAGTAATGTAGCGGTAAATTGATGGCGCCGCCAGGGATATCTTAGCTTTTTTTGCTAAAACCGTCTATTGCCTCTTGTAATTTATAGTAGGCTCTTTTGGCTGCTTGTTCTTCCGCTTTCTTTTTTGAGGTTGCTCTTGCCTTGCCCACTAGTTTATTATCTAGGGTTAGTTTTACGCCAAAATGTTTAAGAGTATCGTTTCCTGTATCTTCATAAACCGAAAATTTAAACTGATGTTTATTTTTTTGACACCATTCAATAAAAAGGCTTTTGTAGCTAATTACCTTTCCTTCTAGTTTTTCAATATCAACGTAGGGCTCTATTACCCGTTTGTTGATAAATTTTTCGCAGTATTTATACCCTCTGTCTAAGTATATGGCACCAACCAAGGCTTCAAACACATTGCCATGAATATTAACACCAAACTGGCCAATGGGCACCGTTGTTTTTACATGTTTTGTTAGTTCTAGATCTCTTCCTAATTCGTTAAGGTGTTCTCTGCTTACCACCTTGCTTCTCATTTTAGTTAGGTAGCCCTCATCTCCGCCAGGTACTTTATTGTAAAGGTGGGCTGCAATAATAGCACTTAACATAGCGTCTCCAAGAAACTCCATACGCTCATAGTTTTGCGCATGCCCTTGTGTGGAGGTTGTGTTGGTGGAGCGGTGGGTAAAGGCTTCTTGGTAAATGCCAATGTCTTTAGGGTTGAAACCTAGGAGTTCTCTTATTGCTAAAAAAAAACCCCCGTCCTTAGGGGCACGGGGATTAAATATGTTTTTAAAAGTAGCCATTGTTTTACTCCTTTAGTTTTCTAAACAGCACACAAGCATTGTGGCCCCCAAATCCAAAGGTGTTGCTCATGGCAATGTTTACTTCTCTCTCTTGAGCTTTATTGAGTGTTAAATTTAAAGAAGGATCTATGTTTGGATCAACCTGGGTGTGGTTAATGGTAGGAGGCACTAGATTGTGCTGCATGGATAAAATAGAGGCAATTGCTTCTATTGCACCAGCGGCACCAAGTAGGTGTCCTGTCATAGATTTTGTAGAGTTGATGTTTATTTTATTGGCATGCGCACCAAATACTTTACTAATTGCTTTTAATTCCGCAACATCTCCAAGAGGTGTTGAGGTACCATGTGTGTTTATTGCGTCAACCTCACCGGCCTGAATGCCTGCGTCATTTAAACAATTGTGCATTACACGTTCTACGCCAATACCTTCTGGATGCGGAGCAGTCATGTGATATGCATCACTAGACATACCACCACCAATTACCTCGGCGTATATTTTTGCGCCACGTGCTTTTGCGTGATCGTAGTCTTCTAATACCAAAGCTCCAGCACCTTCTCCTAATACAAATCCATCACGAGTAGCATCAAAAGGTCTTGATGCAGATTCTGCAGATTCGTTTCTTGTAGAAAGGGCATGCATGGCATTAAAGCCACCTAAACCAGCCATGGTTACAGCTGCTTCACTTCCTCCTGTTACAATAATATCACAATGGCCTAAACGAATGTAGTTTAATGCATCAATCATAGCATTGGCAGAAGAAGCACAGGCAGAAACCGTTGTATAGTTTGGTCCCATAAACCCATGTTTGATTGAAATATTACCAGGGGCAATATCTGCAATCATTTTTGGAATAAAAAAGGGGTTGAAACGTGGCGTTCCATCCCCTTGTGAAAAGTTTATTACTTCATTTTGAAATGTTTCAATACCTCCAATACCAGCTCCCCAAATAACACCAACTCGAAATTTATCGATGGCATCCATGTCTAGGGCGGCATCTTGTATGGCCTGATCACTAGAGACTAGTGCGTATTGAGCAAATCGGTCTAGTTTTCTAGCCTCTTTGCGGTCAAAATGTTGTAACGGATCATAATTCTTAATTTCACAAGCGAATTTAGTTTTGAACTTCTCAGTATCAAAATAGGTAATGGGTGCACAACCACTTTTACCACTTTTTAAAGCATCCCAATATTCTTGGATGTTATTTCCAATGGGGGTAAGTGCGCCAAGACCTGTTACTACAACTCGCTTTAATTCCATAAAGAATTTTTCTTATTTGTTCTCTTCAATATATGAAACTGCTTGACCAACTGTAGCAATGTTTTCAGCTTGATCATCTGGAATTTGGATATCAAATTCTTTCTCAAATTCCATAATAAGCTCAACCGTATCTAGTGAATCTGCTCCTAGGTCGTTAGTGAAGCTTGCTTGGTTTACAACCTCATTCTCGTCAACACCTAATTTGTCTACGATGATAGCTTTTACTCTTGATGCAAT
>JGI20154J14316_10003030_pt1 | contig 13693 bp, 10 predicted proteins | sample COG_04_FD_14316 | JGI IMG/M metagenome (IMG submission 14316) | reverse complement strand
CCCCTCACCCGGTGCTTTGCACCACCTTCTCCCGCGGGAGAGGTTCAATAAAAAAAGGGCGTACCCGAAGATACGCCCTTATCTATTCGGTTCGCTTGGAAGCGTTAGTGTTTCACTAATCCGCTTCCGACATCGTCGCCTGAGCGAGTCGCGAGTGCTGTGGCTTCGGCTTGGTCTGCTTCAGTCCACTCAATCGGTGTCATTGGTGATGCCAATGCGCGCTCAAGAACCTCGTCCACATTCGAGACAGGGATAATCTCAAGTCCCTTTTTGACGATGTCTGGAATGTCTGCGAGGTCTTTCTCGTTATCTTTTGGGATAAGCACGGTCTTAATGCCGCCGCGAAGGGCTGCTAGAAGCTTTTCCTTCAAGCCACCAATGGGCAATACACGCCCACGAAGGGTGACTTCGCCGGTCATTGCAACATTGCGACGAATCGGAATGCCCGTTAAAACGGAAACAATCGACGTTGTCATACCAACACCAGCAGACGGTCCATCCTTTGGTGTCGCGCCTTCAGGCACGTGCACGTGAATGTCGCGCTGATTAAACAGTGTTGGACGGATGCCAAACGTGTGAGACCGAGACTGCACATATGATTTTGCAGCCTGGATGCTCTCTTGCATCACATCGCCGAGTTTACCGGTAATCGTCATCTTACCGCGACCTGGTACCATGACGGATTCAATTGAGAGCAACTCGCCCCCAACTTCAGTCCATGCAAGGCCAGTGACGACACCAACTAAGTCCTCAGCTTCGGCTTCACCAAAGCGGTACTTTTTGATACCTGCGAACTTTTCGAGGTTCTTTACAGTAACTTTGACCTCTTTGGTTTCGCCTTTAAGGATTTCAGTCAGTGCTTTCCGGATCAGATTCGCCAACTCACGTTCTAGATTACGAACGCCGCTTTCGCGCGTGTAATAGCGAATAACGTCTGTGATGGCGGTTTCAGAGATCGACCATTCGCCGTCTTTGATCCCATGCTTCTCAAGCTGCTTTGGAATCAGGTGGCGTTGGGCAATTTCAAGCTTCTCATACTCGGTGTAGCCTGAGAGACGGATGATCTCCATCCGGTCAAGAAGTGGTCCCGGCATATTCAACGTGTTCGCCGTGGTCACAAACATGACGTCTGACAAATCATAATCGACTTCAAGGTAGTGATCATTAAAGGTCGTGTTCTGCTCTGGGTCTAGGACTTCAAGCAATGCAGAGGCCGGATCACCGCGATAATCGTTACCCATTTTGTCGACCTCATCCAAGAGGAACAATGGGTTCGATGACTTCGCTTTTTTCATCGATTGGATAATTTTACCCGGCATCGAGCCAATGTACGTCCTGCGGTGACCGCGGATTTCAGACTCATCACGCACCCCACCAAGCGACATCCGAACAAAGTTACGTCCGGTTGACGCCGCAATGGACTTACCCAGTGACGTTTTACCAACACCCGGAGGGCCTACGAGGCACAAAATGGGGCCGGTTACCTTATTGGTACGTTGTTGAACGGCTAAATACTCAATAATGCGTTCTTTGACCTTTTCCAGGCCATAGTGATCATTATCAAGAATGGCTTCGGCCTCGGTAATATCCTTTTTAACGCGTGTGCGCTTTTTCCAAGGAACACCAAGCATCCAATCAAGATAGTTACGCACCACTGTGGCTTCGGCCGACATCGGTGACATGCTCTTGAGTTTCTTTAATTCGGCCAGAGATTTTTCTTTGGCTTCCTTGCTCAGTTTGGTCTTGTTGATTTTCTCTTCAAGCTCGGCATTTTCGTCTTTGCCGTCATCGGTCTCACCCAGTTCTTTCTGGATCGCCTTGAGTTGCTCATTGAGGTAATACTCGCGCTGTGTCTTCTCCATCTGCCGCTTCACGCGGTTACGGATCTTCTTCTCGACTTGCAGGACGCCAATTTCAGCTTCCATAAAGCCAAGCACACGTTCAAGACGCTCAATAACACTCTCAACTTCAAGCAGTTCCTGCTTTTCAGAGATTTTTATCGCCAGATGTGACGACACAGTATCCGCCAGCTTCGATGGATCATCGATCTGGTTCAGGGATACGAGGACTTCAGGCGGGATTTTCTTATTGAGTTTGATGTAGCTCTCGAATTGCGACACCACAGAGCGGGAAATCGCTTCGAGTTCACGCTCATCACCCAGCTGTTCGGTAATCCGGTCAGCTTTTACCTGAAAGAACTGATCTGTCTCGGTAAATTCATCAATACGCGCGCGCTGAATACCTTCGACTAGAACTTTAACTGTGCCGTCAGGGAGTTTCAGAAGCTGCAGCACCGTGGATATAGTACCAATCTGATAGATATCATCTTTGCCAGGATCGTCCTCGGATGCATTCTTTTGCGCTACGAGAAGGATTTGTTTGTCATCCTTCATCACGTCTTCCAGGGCACGAACAGATTTGTCCCGGCCAACGAAAAGAGGTACGATCATATGCGGGAACACGACGATGTCGCGTAATGGCAGTACCGGAAAATTATCGTTTTTGTTATCTTGGTCGCTAGAAGTCATTAAATCGCTCCGTTGAAGTAATACGAGCACCGCACTCCGTCCATGTGGCCTCTATTCATTAGGCTTGGTTATAGTGAAAGTGGGCTGTTTAACATCGATGTGCAAGGTCAATTAAGACCGTAAATTGCCCTATTTTGCACGAAAATGAGGTTAATTTGAGGATAAATCGCCAATTTTGACTAAAATGGCTGTATTGGGGTGGAACGACAACGCCGTTTACCGGTTAAAGGCAAACGGCGCGACGTAATAGACTGGAAGTACTAAGCGTTTTAGGACGCTGAGGACTCAATTTCACCCTTGGTATCCGCATATATGAACAGCGGCAAGGCACCGTCGTCGACAGTATCTTCATTGATGACGATCTCTTCGACTCCATCAAGGCCAGGAAGATCAAACATCGTATCAAGTAAGACATTTTCCATGATTGAGCGCAAACCACGTGCACCCGTCTTACGTTCGACGGCTTTCTTCGCAATCGATTCGAGAGCTTCATCACGGAATGTCAGTGCGACATCTTCCATATCAAACAAGCGTTGATATTGTTTAACCAATGCGTTTTTAGGCTTGGTCAGGATTTCAATCAGTGCATCCTCATCCAGATCTTCGAGTGTCGCCAATACGGGCAGACGTCCGACGAATTCTGGGATGAGACCGAACTTCAACAGATCTTCAGGCTCAACCAATGCGAGGATTTCACCAGTCTGACGATCCTCAGGGCCATGCACATCAGCACCAAAGCCGATATTTGTGCCGCGACCACGTCCTGCAATAATTTTGTCCAAGCCTGCAAATGCGCCACCACAGATGAACAAGATGTTCGTGGTATCGACCTGTAGGAATTCCTGTTGAGGATGCTTGCGTCCACCTTGCGGCGGAACAGATGCAACCGTCCCTTCCATGATCTTGAGCAATGCCTGCTGTACACCCTCGCCTGATACATCACGTGTGATCGACGGGTTATCGGATTTACGGCTGATCTTGTCGACTTCGTCGATGTAAACAATGCCGCGTTGTGCACGCTCAACATTGTAATCCGCAGACTGAAGCAACTTCAGGATAATATTCTCAACGTCTTCGCCAACATAACCGGCTTCGGTCAATGTTGTTGCGTCAGCCATTGTGAACGGCACATCAAGGATACGTGCCAAAGTCTGAGCCAGAAGCGTTTTACCGCAACCTGTCGGACCCACCAAAAGGATGTTCGACTTAGCCAACTCAACTTCATTCGTTTTGCCGCTGTGGCTCAACCGTTTGTAATGGTTATGAACCGCAACTGAGAGCACGCGTTTCGCGCGTGACTGCCCGATGACATAATCATCAAGCACCTCGCAAATATCCATTGGTGTAGGAACACCTTCGCCGGACTTAACAAGATTAGTTTTATGCTCTTCGCGAATGATATCCATGCACAATTCGACACACTCATCACAGATGAATACAGTCGGGCCCGCAATTAGTTTGCGAACTTCGTGCTGACTCTTTCCGCAGAACGAGCAATAAAGCGTGTTTTTGGCATCGCCACCGCTGCCTGATTTACTGCTCATTTGGACTCCTAGATCCGTTATTCATTTAGAATCGCTATAATACCCGCCGTACCAGGGGCCGTACAATCCCCAATATCAACGTCAGCATAGTTCGTTGTTAGTGATGGCACAGGTTTAAGCTGCGCCATTTGGCTTAGCTATCGTCTTCAGTAGCTTTTGGACGCTCAGAAACGACTTCATCAAGGATACCGAATTCTTTGGCTTCTTTGGCGCTCATGAAGTTATCGCGGTCCATGGCTTTTTCGATTTTCTTCAAATCGTTGCCCGTATGCTCAACATACATATCATTAAGGCGTGCGCGCAAACTCAAGATCTCGCGTGCTTGAATTTCGATATCAGATGCCTGCCCCTGTGNACCACCAGAAGGCTGGTGGATCATGACGCGTGAGTTAGGGAGCGCGTAACGCTTTCCAGGTGTACCAGCACACAACAGCAATGAACCCATGGATGCTGCCTGACCGATGCAGACCGTTGATACGTCTGGGCGGATATAGCGCATCGTATCGTAGATCGCTAAGCCTGATGTGACGACACCGCCAGGTGAGTTGATGTAAAACGAGATATCTTTATCGGGATTCTCGGACTCCAGGAACAATAACTGTGCGCAAATCAAGCTTGCTACATCGTCGTGAACGGCGCCGGTCAGAAAGATAATACGTTCCTTCAACAGACGAGAGTAGATGTCGTAGGCACGCTCACCACGATTGGTCGTCTCAACGACCATGGGGACAAGCGTGTTCATGTAGGTATCAATTGCGTTGGACATCCGGTGTCTCTCCCTAATTTCTATCGCTTCGAGATAGTCTGCGACGCCCCTGTATGCAAGGGTGTTGTTAGATAAACCCGTGGATAATTGCGGAGAAGACCTCTACTCAGCGCTATGGGCTACCTTCTTTCAAGTAAGAGGTTATGTGAATACGCGTATCCCTTCTCCCTTGGGAGAAGGTCAGGATGAGGGGCGCATCGAACTGTTCATATTGTATAATGACCCCTCACTCGGTGCTGCGCACCACCCTCTCCCAAGGGAGAGGTGATGTGGAGTCGACAACAAAAAACTCTCTCCCGAAGGAGAGAGGTTCTTAATAGCTTTGCTTTTTCTCGGTTAGGAGAAAATTACTCGGCGTCTTTTTTCTTTGCGGCAGCTTTCTTTTTAGGTGCAGCCTTTTTCTTTGGCGCATCTTCGCCGTCATCGCTTTTCTTTTTTGCAGCAGCCTTCTTTTTAGGCGCAGCTTTCTTCTTTTCACTTTCAGCCGTCTCGTTTTCAGCTTCGATCTGCTTGACGAGCTCTTCCATCGTGGCTGGCTTATCCGTGACCTTCACCATTTCAATAACGAAGTCGATGATCTTGTCTTCGTACATTGGTGCAGCAGCTTGCTCGAGCGCCTGTGGGTTGCTCTTGAAGTATTCCATGACCTGTTGCTCTTGGCCCGGGTACTTACGGGCTTCTTGCATCATCGCCTTATTCATATCGTCTTGGCCGATTTGAATGTTGTTGGCACGGCCAATCTCGTTCAACAGAAGACCTAAGCGAACGCGGCGGTTTGCAATATCCTGGAATTCTTCTTGCTGATCCGCATCTGGCTCGATCGTATGTGCTTCTTCGTGATCCTTGCCATCGGCCTTGCCATCGGCTTGTTGTGCGTCAGAACCGTGTTCTTCGTGCTGCCATTGATGAATGATCGACTGGTATTCCTGCTCTGCGAGCTTTGGTGGAACTTCGAAGTCAATTTGATCAGCAAGTTCGTCCATAAGGCGACGCTTAACCAGCATCCGGCCATATTCCTTGAACTCACGTCCCTGCTCTTCACGGACCATTTCGCGGAGCTTTTCCAGATTGTCGGCACCAGCCATTTTGGCAAGGTCATCGTCAATTGGAGATGGCTTGGTTTCGCGAATCTCTGTGACTTTAACATCAAATACAGCGTCTTTACCGGCAAGCTCTTCAGCGCCGTATTCAGCTGGGAATGAAACTTTAACCTCAACATCATCGCCTGCACTTGTGCCGACCAACTGGTCTTCAAAGCCGGGGATGAAGTTGTTTGAGCCAAGCTCGAGGTTGTAATCGTCAGCAGCACCGCCAGTGAACGGCTCGCCATCGACCTTACCAACAAAGTTGATCACAACGATGTCGCCGGCTTTAGATTTGCGTGCTTTGGTAATTGGCTCAGATGTCTTGTTGGCATCTGCAATACGCTGAAGTGTTTCATCAACGTCTTTTTCTTCGACCTTAGGCACCATGCGCTCAACTTTGATTTTCGCAAAGTCAGGCAATGTGATTTCAGGGAGAATATCAAATGACATTGTGTATTCGAGATCTTTACCGTCTTCAAAAGATGTCACGTCGAACTCAGGTTTGCTAACCGGGCGTACACCCTTTTCGGCAACCGCTTGCTCGGCAGAGCTGGAAACAGCAGCTTCAAGCACCTCACCCATGACAGATGGTCCATAGCGCTTGCGTAGGAGACCTACCGGCACTTTACCTGGACGAAAGCCTGGCATGTTTGCTGTTTTTGCGATTTCTTCGAGACGGTGCGCGACCTTCTCTTCGATTTCTTTCGCTGGGAGCACGACTTTATATTCACGGCTCAGACCTTCGGATTTAACTTCGGTAACCTGCATCGGATTTCCAAACACTCATTCGTTGATATCAATGGACGGATAATTTTCTCATCGTTTGTCGCCTCTTCGGAGCTGCGTCGAAAAGATGGTGCGGGTGAAGGGACTTGAACCCCCACGACTTGCGTCACAGGTACCTAAAACCTGCGTGTCTACCAATTCCACCACACCCGCGTTTCACCACCTTGAATACGACGCAAACTCATGCGTCACCCCTAAGCGGTGCGACACTCTACTTATTTCACCTTGCCTGTCAAACGTTGAAGAAAATGAATGGATTAATGTCTCTTATTGAGAAGGATTAACCCTTGAAAAGTGCGCGCATTGCACTGGATGTCGAGACTTTGCCGCGAGACTGATAAGCTTCGTGATTATCTTCAATTTTACCCAAGTGATAGAGGTAATTGACCATGATTCCAGCTGATTGGTTGAGGCCATTCACGGACGTATCGCCAAGCCAATTCAAACGTTCAATACGTGCACCATTCGAAAGATGAAAATTAGCAACGGGATCAGCTGCCCTGCCCTCACGGCGCTTTTCTTCAATCAGGTAACGCGCGCAAAGGCGCATCAATGGGGCTTTTACGGCATCAGAGACTGCTGTGTCTTTATGCCAATCGGGTTTCGTGAGGATATCCTTCACGGCACCTTTGAGGCCTGTATCTTTGCTATATACAGCCTTCAAAGCTTTGCGTTCTGCTGGCAATAATATCTTTGGGTCACCGACGGCAAACAGGCCTTCAAGCCATTTCCTAAAACCAGGTATTGGTGACAAAGTTGAATACGCTTTCAGGTTCGGAAACTCTTCACTGAGTTCGCCAACAACGCGTTTGATCAGGAAGTTACCAAAGCTGATTCCCGCCAGTCCTTGTTGCGCGTTCGAGATCGAATAGAAAATTGCGGTGTCCGCATCGCCTGGATTCTGCACCGGCGCGTTTTCGTCCAGCAATTCCTGAACATTGCCAGCAATCCCATCTACGAGGGCCACTTCAACAAAAATCAGAGGCTCGTTCGGCATCCGGGGATGAAAGAACGCAAAACATCTTCGATCTGAGTCCAACCTGTTTTTAAGGTCATCCCAACCTGCAATCGCATGAACGGCTTCATAAGCGATCAGTTTTTCCAAAATTGTTGCAGGAGTCGTATCCCAGGAAATTTGCTTCAATTCCAGGAAATCGACATCAAACCACGAAACAAGTATGGCCTTTAAATCACGCTCTAGGGCTTTGAGGGCACGGTCTTCGCGTGAAAAGCGTAAAAGCTCCGCGCGCAGATCGACCAGAAACTTAACCCCATCCGGGAGTGCGTTAAACTGTGTCAGAAGTTTTGTTCGTGGTGCCTCGAGTGCTTTGCGAAGAAGATATTCAGCATCACGTCGATCATTGTCGTCTTCGGATAATTGAACAGCATCAATAGTGGCATCGACTTGACCTGTGTCTGTATCAAACTCATGTGCCATTGTGCTCAAGAAACGTTTTCGACCTGTCTCGTCTAATGCCAGGTATACTTGACCAAGCTTTGCCGCTTCGGCCCGTGCCGAGACTTCGCCGCCTTTGTTGTTCAAGCAAGCCAGCATCTGCGTGCGGAGCGTGCTGAGGTCAGAATCAGGAAGATTGGGCCGAGCCATAGCCGTCGATAGGTCATAGCTCGTGCCAGCAATCGCGCGCCACCCGTCGCGCAGATTGTTGATCGTTCGGTCTAGAAAGCTTGTTGGTTCAACATCCATAACACTTAAAGTGCATTCATTATGTGGTTATTTCAAGGCGTCCTTTGTGACAATTAGAATTCTGGACGGTTTATTTTTTATCGAAACTTGTGACACCGTTCCAACTGCTTGGCGGCGGTGTTTTCATATGCAACTGGCATCTCTCTAGAAGCGACTGGACGACTCTGTCATCAGGGACTTCAGCTTTTAATTTCATGAGAACAATCTCGGCTTGATCAAAGTCCTGATGCAAATAAAAGTCGAAAGCTTGTTCGTAATTTGACGCGTGTTTTATTTCTTCTTTGCTGAGCCCGAATGCAACGAACTCGCCCCGCTCACCAATGAGCTCATAAAGTGTCACAGGAATACTTGTTCCCTTGGCTTCAACAATATCGACGCGACGGAACAGGAACTCACTCGAGGCTTTTTTGCTTATCACATCACTCACAAGAATGCTCGTACCGTAATACTTGTTCAGCCCCTCAAGGCGTGCCGCCAAATTTACATTGGGCCCAAGGCAAGTGTACTGCATGCGGTCCCGTGCGCCCATATTACCGACAAGAGCGTCGCCGGTATGAAGTCCGAATCGTGTACGCATAATTTGCGCGCCACGCTTTTTCGAGTTCTTCATTCAAGTCCTCAGAAACAGCAAGTGCTGACAGTTCGCCGCGGCATGCATTGTCGACGTGGTGGTCGTCATCCGACGGCGCATTCCACATCGCCATGATGGCATCGCCAATAAACTTATTGACGGTGCCCCTATTTGTCTGAATAGCAAAAGTCAGCCGCTCAAAGTATTCCGAAGTTTATGACATGACTTCTTCGGGAGTCATTTTTTCGGTCAGCGTGGTAAAGCCCTCAACATCCTTAAACAACAAGGTTACTTCACGCTTCACGCCGCCGACTTCTAACTGTTCGCCAGATTGAATGAGATCGCACACAAGCTCTCGTGGCACATAGCGTACGAAAGTCTCAAGCGCGCCACGCATGCGTTCCATCGAGTTTCTTAAACTTTGTATTTCATCAAAAGGTGATTGGAATGCTTCAATCGGCGAGAGGTTCATCTCGGTGACGCGGTCCGCCATTGCCCGCAGTCTTATGATGGGAACAGCGATCCATCCTGCCAGTGCAGCCACGCCCCAAACGGCAAACAACAGAACGACCCCTGCTATGATCAATGAATGATACAGCGTGGTGACGAGTTTGCCGGTAAAATCATCAACAGCCGCGATGCTGACAATTTGCCATAGCGTTTTACTGTCTGCACCTAATGTCTGGAAAAAACCAATATAGTCATTCCCATCAACCGTAAATTTAATCTCAGGTTCTTGATGTTCTTGTTAGATAGCCTTGGCAGCACGTAGTCGAGAATCTTTAATCCTGTCCGCCGATACGAGACGGAGTGCATCATATTTATCATGATATTCGACGATCTTATTATGATCTGTATGGGCAATCATATCACCATCGATATCATAGATCGCGACAACACCATTCTCACCAGGCGCAACTTCATTGGCTAGGTGTGAAAGTGATGTGAGCGGCAGATCAATACCCACAGTTGCACCAGGAAAATTATGGATGGTGGCAGAAATCGTCACGCCGGGTTTGCGAAGGCTAGAGAATATATATGCTTTTGTTATCGATGCTTCACCCGAAGCTTGAGCATCAATATACCATGCCCGAACACGCGGGTCGTACCTCGAAATTGTAGGTCTATTTTTTCACCTGCATCGATTTCATCGCCATTTACATCAAAATACCGCTAAGTTTGAGTTCGAACATCCATCCCCTTTAGAGGTTGAATGATGCGCCACCCTGTCACGGTATATTTAGGGACACCGGAAATATTGCGCATCTTTCCATCTTCATCGACAAATTTCACGGATTGGACAAAAGATCCATCCGGAAATCCAAAGAAGATGCTGTACATTTCAGGTGAAACGATGAGTACGGCTGTGAGTACAGCTTGGATAATTTCAGGGGTCTCTTGTTGAAAGATTGATCCGGGAAGCGCGGCAATAGATTTACTCGTACCAAAAGATTTATCGACGAGCATGTCGACCTCGCGTTTAACCAATTCAGCAGAATGGCCCATGCGGACTTTCGCGACTTCAAGAATTGTATCTCTGCTCTCCATGAAGTTGAGGATGGCAACGATAGAGACAGCTAGAACCGTGAAAACCACAAACGAGGTTGTGACCGTAATTCGAATAGGGAAATTCACTGGCTTCATAGGAAATACCGAGACTGTGTCATGCAGGATTATTATCCGTGTACACTAGTTAAACTAGTATACGTCAACTTATCTATATATACACGAAAATATCTCGGATAATACACGCGGCAGTTCATCTGCAATATCTTCGGCGATGAGGCCTGGGCCGAATGATGTTCCGGCTTTCCCATGACACCAAACTGCAGCACACGCGGCTTCGAACGAAGGCGCACCTGCTGCCAATAGCCCGCCAATTATACCCGCGAGCACATCCCCTGCCCCTGCAGTGCCTAACGATCTGGGTGCATTTGCATTAATCGCGGCACGACCGTCTGGTGCAGCAATAATCGTATCTGCACCTTTGAGAATAACCAAAGCCCCACTTTGTGATGCGGCAGCTTTCGCACGTGTAAGCTTGTCACCTGCCACATTGAACAGGCGTTTAAATTCACCTTCATGAGGTGTCAGAACCGCTGACCCTTGAATGGCATCAAAGAGCTCGGATGGATTGTCTACGAAGACACTAAGTGCATCGGCATCAAGTACAACAGATCGTTTTCCGGTCATGAGTGCACTCAGAACCATCGATTTTGTTTCATCGCTGATCCCAATGCCTGGGCCGAGCACGACGGCATTGCGCCTTGGATCGCGGAGTGTATCTGCAAAATCAATGCGGGCTTCAACGATGTTGCCGGGGTCGCCTGCGAGATAAACCTCTCTTGCGGCCTCAGGCACTGACAGCGTTACAAGACCGGCCCCAATGCGACGCGCTGCCCGTGCTGCCAATCGTGCGGCGCCCGACATTTCTGCACTTCCCGCGACAACAAGGTGACCACGGTCGTATTTGTGATCAGTTGCGGTTTGCTTGCCAAAAACCTGATCATCCCAAAGGGCGGGCGTATTTTCAGTTATTTTTGGTTTGATGATGTCCAATACAGTTTCCGGAATACCAATATCAACAACCGTAATCTCGCCACAAAGACCACGCCCTGGATACAATAAATGCCCGGGCTTTTTCCGAAAGAACGTGACCGTTTCAATTGCAGGAAGCGTTGTGCCTAAAACATCGCCGGTATTGCCATTCAGGCCGCTCGGCAAATCAACAGCGATCGAAGGTATGCTCAAGTCGCGTGCCGCATTCAAAACGTTGGCAATGGGCCCTTCGATGTCGCGGGTTAGGCCCGCACCAAACAACGCATCAATGATAATGCAATCTTCTTCCAATGCAATGGGCCATAGAGGCTCAATCACGCTATCCCAGCGCTTGTAATTCGCGCGCGCATCACCTGTTAGGTCTTCGGGGTCACCCAAGGCCGCAATTCGAACCCGATACCCGCGCTTTTGCAGATACCTCGCCGCCACATATCCATCACCACCATTATTGCCAGGTCCGCATAGAACGAAGATTGAACGTTCCCCTGCCACCCGTGCAGCGTGGTCCGCAACGGCTCTGCCCGCACGTTCCATGAGCTCAAGGCCGGGTGTGCTACCGTCAATTGCCAACCGATCAGCTTGGCTCATCTGTTCAACACTGAGAAGTTCGTTTGTCATATGGGAATCGTACACAAGTCTTGGACAGAGCAAAAGTATCAAGCTGGCTCCTTGACCTTCAGACGCGTTTCGACAACTAAAGGCGTATATGAACAAGGTATCTTAAATCATGCGAGTAAGCGTTCTCGGCGCAGGCGTCATTGGCGTCACAACGGCGTACTTTCTGGCCAAAGATGGTCATGAGGTAACGGTCATTGACCGTGCCGATGCGGCTGCGCGTGAAACCAGCTTTGCCAACGGCGGGCAGATATCGGTTAGTCACACTGACCCTTGGGCATCGCCTGATAATCTTCGGAAAGTCATAAGCTGGCTGGGTGACCAAGATGCACCATTGGTGTTCAAGCCGTCACTCGACCCTGCCCTCTTAAAATGGATTTGGCTTTACTTAAAAAACTGTACGACGGCGCGGGCTGCGCTCAATACAGAGCGGATGCTGCGTATTGCGGCGTATAGTCAGAATGTCTTTAAGGATATTAGAAGTGACGTCGACGCGCCTTATGATGCACGCCACACGGGGATCGTTCACATTTACCGTCAGGCAAAAAGCTATACGAAGGCCTTGAAACAAGCCGAGGCTGTGACGGCTTTGGGGATTGAGCGCGCGCCGATTAGTAAGGATCTTGCTTTGGAAATTGAACCGAACCTTAGCCATGCAATGGATAGCCTGTGCGGCATCATCTATGCGCCCACAGACGAGAGCGGTAACGCACGTGTGTTTACCGAAAACATTGTCGCCGCGTGCCAAAAAGTGGGCGTCACGTTCCGGTTTCATGAAACGGTTCAGGAACTTTTGTCAGATGGTACGTGTATTTCTGGTGTGCGGACGGATAAAGGCGAGATCACATCAGAACGTCTGGTCGTTGCGATGGGGAGCTATTCTCCACTTTTGCTGCGTTCGTTAGGAATCAAATTGCCTGTGTATCCTGCCAAAGGATACTCGGTGACGCTGCCCGTCGAAGATAAGCATCTGGCTCCTATCACGGCACTTATCGATGATGAAAAGAAGTTGGTGTATTCCCGCCTTGGCAACAGACTGCGCATTGCTGGCCTGGCTGAAACTGTTGGCTACGATACCAAAATACATGATGCGCGCGCACGTCTCGTATTGTCAGGTGCGCTAGAGTTGTTTCCAAATGCAGGAGATATAAGCCAAGCAACGTACTGGACGGGCTTGCGCCCTCAAACTCCAGACAGTGTGCCCGTATTAGGGGCGACACCGTTAAAAGGACTGTATCTGAACACGGGACACGGCACGCTCGGATGGACGATGTCTGCCGGGTCCGCGCGTGTTGTTGCGGATATCATCAACGACAGGACGCCTGAGATTAATATGTCTGGGCTTGGTTTCAATCGGTTTCGTTAAGCCGTGCTGCTTTGTATCAAGCGAGGCTATCAAATTATTGTAATCACTGGATTCCGGCCTGCGCCGGAATGACGTGAATTTATAGAGGTGTCGTCACCCCGGCAAAGGCCGGGGTCCAGGGCGACAGTCCTACCATAAGCGGCCGGTTGATCCGAGTAAGATTGTGAT
>JGI20154J14316_10003025_pt1 | contig 13707 bp, 11 predicted proteins | sample COG_04_FD_14316 | JGI IMG/M metagenome (IMG submission 14316) | reverse complement strand
TGATACCAGATTATTGTCATCTCACACTTCAATGAAGGTATTAGAAAACCACTACATCAATCCACTTTTATTAAACGTTGAAGAAGAGAAACTAATGAAGGTTAAAGTCTTTGGATAATTCGTATTTTATCTAACACAAGAGTGTAGCACGTATAACACAAAAATGATTATATATTTGTAACTACTTGAAAATGAACCGATAAAAATATGTGAATTTAGGTGGTAAGGAGTGTTATGAGCCCGACGAGCTACCTACTGCTCTATCCCGCGATATAGATGGCAAATATACAACCTTTTTATAATTTTAAAAGAAAAACTTAAGATATATATTATTGTTCAATGCTGTTTGCCTCGAAAGAAGTAAGCGTTTGGTCTAAGATATTGATGCTAAACTGTATAGGATTACAACAGACTTCGCAATCTTCAATATAATTTTGAGAGACTTGTGAAAAATCTATTAAAATAGAAACCTCTTCCCAGCAGTGAGGGCATTGATAAAAGTGTTCTTCCATTAATTTAGCGTTTCAATTAACTCCGTTATTTGCTCCCAATCGCTCATGAATTGATTGAGCTGATCCTTTTTAGCTTGGTATTTATCAAAGAAACCTGGCTGGGAGACAGCCTGGTCATAATTAGTTTCCATTTCCATATCAATAGCCTTAATAGCACGCTCTAAGGTTGCGATCGACGACTCAACCTTGCTTAAGCGGTTGTTGAGCGATTTGAGTTGCTTTTGATCTTCATAGGACTGCTTTGGAGCCGCCGCTTTTTCAGGCGTTTTGACTAGAGTGCGTTTTTCAACTTCACGCAAATTCTCTACCTGACGTTGTTCTAAATAAAAATCAATATCCCCTAAATATTGCTTTAATTTTTGGTCCTTAAATTCATAAACTGTTGACGTCAGCCCTTGAAGAAAATCTCTATCGTGAGAAACTAAGATAAGGGTCCCTTCAAACTGCTGAAGAGCTGTTTTTAAAACCGTCTTGGATTTAATATCTAAGTGATTGGTAGGCTCATCCATAATTAGCACATTTAAGGGCTGAAGCAGTAATTTGGCTAAGGCTAAACGGTTACGTTCCCCCCCAGAAAGGACCTTTACGTACTTATCCGCGGCATCCCCTCTAAACAAAAAGGATCCTAATATATCTCTAACTTTAGATCTGTTGGTTTCATTAGCAGCGTCGATCATCGTGTCTAAAACAGTTTTACTCCCGTCTAAATACTCCGCTTGATTTTGAGCAAAATATCCAATCTGTACATTATGACCCAATTTGACGTCTCCTTTAGCCTCTAAATCGCCTACAATAATTTTAGCAAGCGTCGATTTCCCTTGTCCATTTTGCCCTACAAAAGCAATCTTACTCCCACGGTCAACCATAAGGTCAATATGTTGTAATACTTTTAAATCACCGTACTCTTTGGAAATTTGAGTCGCTTCTACCACTACTTTACCTGGTGTTGTAGAAACCGGGAATTTAAGCGTCATAACGCTATTATCATCCTCATCGACTTCAATACGTTCAATTTTATCTAGTTTCTTGATCAGCGATTGCGCCATGGTCGCCTTCGAGGCTTTGGCTCTAAACTTCTCGATGAGTTTCTCAGTTTGTTCAATCTGTTTTTGCTGATTTTTTTGAGAGGCTAACTGCAGTGTTTTTTGTTCTTCTCGAAGCACTAAATACTTGGTGTATGCTCTTGGATAATCATATATTTTACCCAATACAATTTCAATAGTTCGGTTGGTTACATTATCTAAAAACATTTTATCATGAGATACAATAACCACCGCCCCTGAATAGTTGTTTAAAAACTGCTCTAGCCAAATAATAGACTCAATATCCAAGTGGTTGGTGGGCTCATCTAACAGCAGTATGTCATTAGGTTGTAGCAATAGCTTAGCCAATTCGATACGCATGCGCCACCCCCCCGAAAAGGTATCGGTTAGTTTATTAAAATCTTCGCGTTTAAATCCTAGTCCTAATAAGATTTTTTCTGTTTCCCCTTGGTAGTTATACCCCCCGAGGATTTCATATTGCTCTTGAACTTCGTTAAGCCCCACCATTAAATCATGGTAAACCTGACTTTCATAATCGGTACGTTCGGCCAGTTGGGTATTTATATCTTCGAGCTGAATCTCCAAGGCTTTAATTTCTACAAATGCTTGATAGGCTTCTTCAAGAATGGTGCGTCCTAATACAAAATCAATGTCTTGTCGCAAAAAACCTATCCTAAGATCTTTTTTTTCTTGTGCAATTTGACCTTCTGTATATTCTAAATCTCCAGAAAGTAATTTTAGAAGGGTGGATTTCCCAGCACCGTTTTTTCCGATTAAGCCTACTCGATCGCCACCACGCAATCGAAAGGAAATTTTTTCAAACAAATAATCGCCTTGAAATGAAACGGATAACTTATGTATGTTTAGCATTTAAAAATTGTAAAAAGAAAAAATTATAAATAGATTCGCTTGTGGTTCTTAACAAGCTGCAAAAATAGGAAATTATGATATTAAAAAAAGGAAATAAGCTGTATAGTATTTTAACAGGCAATTGTCCAAAATGTCATCAAGATTTTATGTACAAAAATAGTAATGCCTACCAACTAACTCAAACCTTGGAAATGCATGAACGCTGTGGGAATTGTCAAACAAAATACAAGATTGAACCTTCTTTTTTTTATGGGTCAATGTATGTCAGTTACGGCGTTGGGGTTGGCTTTTCAGTCGCTGCTTTTATAATCACATTTATTATGTTTGAAACCTCTTTGTTTTTTTCTTTTATGGCTATTGTGGCAACACTTATAGGGCTCATGCCTGTGATTATGCGACTGTCTCGAAATATATGGATCAATCTTTTTATGAGCTATGATGCGTCTTTAGTTAAAAAAAAACAGTCGAAAAACGATTAATATCAATTTCTTCAGGAAGCGGTGTGTCCGTTTCTATAAACGCATAAAGGGCTTCGGCCATGGCCGGAGCAATCAAAACGCCACGGGTTCCTAAGCCGTTAAGCACGTACATTTGCTTATGATTTGGATGACGTCCCACTAACGGGCGACGGTCAGATACTGTTGGGCGAATACCCGCACGCTGATCTACTACTTTAAAGTCGCAAGTCACTAAGCGCTCCAATTTGTTTAAAAGCTGAGATTTAGCGCCTTCTGTAGGGGTATTTGTTTTGTCGGTCCATTCATAAGTCGATCCTACTAAATACTGATCCTCCCCCATTGGAATGACAAAAATACTGGACTTCAAAATGGTTGATAACAGAAGTTGTGGCGCATGAATGGTAATCAGTTCTCCTTTAGTTCCTTCTAAAGGAAGTTTTTTGAAATAGGGGTTTTTATGAATTCCAAAGCCTTCCGTAAACACAATATATTTGGCCTGTATGGACTTGTAACTAAGGCCTTCAGGAGTTTCAATCAAATCTTCGTAATCAAACGTTTCTGCTATATATTGGTTGGTTTCAGTTAAAAAAGCACTGTAAGCTTCTATTAGCTTTTGAGTATCAATCCTGCCCGTAGCATTGACTTCTCCAAACCCAAAAGGGGCTTTGATCGAGGTGTTTTTATTGTCCACTAACTTAGGATTCAAAAATGGCGTAAGCAACGGCTTGTCGCAAGCTAGGAACCAATTGTTTTGTTCTTGAACCGAGTTAAACACGCGGTGGATAGGCACTTCATAATCAAGCTTAAGCCCTAATAGCTTCTCTAAGCTGGCGTATTTTGGAATGGCAGTCTCTAAGTGACTAGCCGCGTTCCAAGCCGCTGTGAAGCGTTTTAGAACCACTGGATTATATAATCCACTTGCTACCACAGAAGCCTGTTGGGAGCGATCGCTAATAACCACAAAAGACTTTTGATGTGTACGCAGTTGCTCCGCAAACATAATACTTGCCAATCCCGAACCCACAATAATGTAATCACAGTTCATTTATAAACTATTTTAAAAACAAAAACGCCTATCTAAAGATAAGCGTTTTGTATGTAAAGTGGAATGTGTTTAGTAACTCCACATATCTTGTTCTTTATTTCTAACTTTCTCTTTAATACGTTCAGATTCCAACAACTGCATAAGGGCATTCTCAGGGATGTACTCCTTCAAACTTCTGTCTTGAAACACGTTGTCTTCTTTGTATATGAAAGCTGAAAAACGTCTTGAATTAATTAAATGATCAAAGTTAACAGGCTTAGAGGTATTTGCTTCGTTAAAAGCCTCTGCTTCAAATAACACCTCTCTAGTATCCGGATAAAACATCCAAAACATTGGGACTGGCACAACTTTTTCATTAGGATTATCAATCAACTTAAATTTTTGAATAGGTTCCAACATATATGGTGCTATCGCAATTGGTCTGTATTTTAGCTCTGCTTGACGCTTATCAAAATACCAAACGCCTTTAATTCTATACTCAATAACGTCAGAATATTCAAACTCAGATTTATCATAATCTTCAGGATCAAGTAAATTATTTTCAAATATTAAACGTTCCATTTCCAGATCGAATTTGCCAAACTCATCTGTATCAAGCTGTGATTCATCTATCCCAGTATATTCTCCTATATCAATATTATTTAAAATAAGAAACCCTTTTTTGGTGCCGCCTTCAATTTCAATTCTTTTTAGTCCAACAGGATCATTATCTGCACCAGGCTTTATTTTTCTATATTTTAATTTATCGTTTCTAAGTTCATAAACATCAATTTTGTCTTTTAATATATCCGTTTCATAAATGTCAATATTTTGATCCAATGCATTAGTTAGCAGGTAATGTATTAGCGGTCTTCTTTCTACCCTTACAATAGTAGTATCTGCAGGAAAATACAAAGGAAAATTTACACGTTCATCTAAATCTATAGATTCCCAAACAGTCATTGAAAATAAAACATCTCTTTCATTAACATATGCATAGGCCAGAGGACCCTCATCTTCGCCTATAATAAGCTCGTCGATTGTTTTTTGACCAATTTCATCAGGAGACTTTGCATTTAAAATATTGCGCTGTCCAAGCACCGAAGCTGGTAGAATGAAGATTAATATAAGTAAATATTTCATTTTTTTTTAATTTGTCAATTGTATTACTATTGGAGAGGCTTCAGGAATATTAACTGAAATACCTTTGACTCTGACTTTAATATTATCAATTGTGATTGTTGACTTTTTAGGCGCTTTTGAAACTGCTTGCTTGGCTCTATCATTTAGTTTAGGGGAGCCTGTCACAGTAATAGGAGTTTGACCAGAAATAGTTAGCATAAATGAATACACTTCTGGTTTTAAATCAAAAAGGAAATCATCTCCGTAATCTGATATAATTTTAGAAGTTAAAACTGAATTTTTATTTAGTCTAATAGATCCGGATTTTCCAGAAATTTTACCTTTTGGAGATGGAATTGATTTAATTCTAAATTGTTTAGTTGAAATCACTTTTTCACCTCCGCTTAAAGTTGCGGTTGCAGAAATATTAGTTACACCTCCTTTGGTGGGTGTAATTGAATATTTACCATTACTGGTTTTGGTGATTTTTGCTCCACCATCAGCAAACACAGTCACTTTATTGTCAGGGACCCCAGCAAAAGAGATACTCAGTGGATTATTTAAACCTATATAAACCACATTCATTTTGTCTGCACCAATAGAAGCATCATTTGGCCTCGGCACTACAACATAGTTACCAACAATAGGGATCTCTAACGGTTTTCCATCTTCTAAAAATGTAAAACGACCATCAATTTTTTGCTCGCCTACAGAACCAACATTGAAGTCTAACTTCGCTGCCCCTGTTGAGTCAATTGCTTGAGATATATCAATCTCCTGGCCATTAACCGAAAGTTTGGTTGGAATTACATTTGCATATTTACCTAAAACAACACGCCCTTGAAATTTTTCACCTGCAAAAAATGCTGATTTATCTGCCAGAACAATGGCTTTATAATTTTTCAAAGTAACTGCTTCTGTAAGTGTATTTCCTAAAAACAGGTTAAACATACTCGCCTCGGTTACTTTAACATCGTTCTGTATAGCCGTAAGCTTTGTGTAAGAGGCTATAGCTGGAAATCCTTGATAATTATAATCCAACCAACCCTTTTCAACACCATCTTTGTTTTTTATTGGACTTGTATCAAATCTTCTATCAAAAGCTTCAACTGCTTTCTTATATTTTATGTCAGTCCCTAAAACCTCTTTAATGTCTAACTTATATTTATCAATTGCAACCATTACAGCGTTTCCAGCCTTGGTCAACCGATCTCCTGTAAACCATTTTTCATCAAGAATATCAGTTTTATCCATTTGTTCAAATGGAAGTTTGCCAGTATCTGGATCAATCGAATATCCTCCAGTTTTTAATAAATCGATTTTTAAAGTTTCAATGTATTTAAAGAAATCATCAGAAATAGCACTTACCTGTTGTGCCTTGTTTGCTGCAAATGCAAATTCTTCTGGTTTTTCTTCTCCTTTGCTTATCAAATCAGCTAACAAGGCACTGTTAGATGTTGATGTTAAACTGTTTGACTCTGCAAACTTAGCTTCCATGAGTCCAAATGCGGACAGTACTTCTTTTGACATGTTCATAGCCATCATTGCGATGAATACCAAATACATCAAGTTTATCATTTTCTGCCTTGCGGATGCTTTTCCTCCTGCCATGTTAATTAATTTTTTAGATTAGTGATTGATATTAGTTTCAAAAACTAATTATTTTTTATTCATTGCAGATAACATGCCTCCGTAGACACCATTCAAAGAAGAAAGGTTAGATGCTAAAGATTCCATTTGCTCTTTTAATTTTGTAGCATTTTCAATCGAATCTTGATTGATTTCAGCTTGACGAGTCGCACTGTCAAGTTGTGCTTTGTAAAGACTGTTTATAGATTCCATTTGTGCCGCAGCTTGCGCCATTTGATCGTTGTATTTTTCAGAAGCACCTGCAGATCCACCCATACCAACAGCAGCAGAGTTTAAATCTCTTATGCTATCCCCTAAGCTAGTTACTAGGGCACCGTCAATCTTAGCTTCTTTTAATAAACTATCTAATTTTTTGGTAAGTACACCTTCTGCGGTTTCTTCTTTACCCGCTTTAACTTTGGCTGACCCACCAGAAAGTTCTGGATAAGCTATAGTCCAATCTAAATCATCGGATTGTTTTTCAAAAGCAGACCATGTAAATACAAGTGCTTCAACAATCATTCCAGCGGTTAAAATTGCAGATGCAAAAGGCCAATGTTGTATTTTAAAAAGTGCTCCAACAATAACAATTGCTGCCCCAAGTCCGTAGACCATATTTGTGATTGTAATTTTTCCTTCTTGTGCCATAATATTAGATTTAAAAAAAGTTATTAGAATTTAGATGATTTTGATTTAGTTAATTTTAATTGGTAGCTTCATTAGCAGTTGCGTCAGTACCCATATAATCTTGTACAGTACGGAAGCCAATATAACTTCGAGCTGAATCGGCATATTCGTAGTCTCTAGAACTTACTTGTAAAAAGTAAGCAACATCTTTCCAAGACCCACCACGAACGACTTTACGTTTGTTATCGACATCATTAACACTCGGATTGATCGAGGACGAATATTCGTAAGAAGATTCTTCGTATGAAGACATCACCCATTCCGAAACATTTCCGGACATATTATACAAGTTGTAGTCGTTTGGCTCATAGGCATCGGCTTCAACAGTATACAACGCTTGATCGGCTGCATAGTTACCTCTTAAAGGCTTGAAATTTGCCATAAAACACCCACGGTCATTTTTAGTGTACGGGCCACCCCAAGGATAACTCGCCCCTTCAAGACCTCCTCTTGCGGCATATTCCCACTCTGCTTCAGACGGCAAACGAAATGAATTTACAAACTGCTTTCCTTTTGATTTTTTATAAGAGTTTTTCAATAAAGTTCGCCATTGACAAAATGCTTGTGCTTGTTGGTGACTTATTCCAACAACTGGATAGTTTCCATAAGCTTGGTGCCAGAAATAGTCATTATGCATTGGCTCGTTGTATGAATACTCAAAGTCGCGAATCCATACCGTTGTATCTGGATAAACATTTAAAGCTTCTTTTACAATTACATCACTTCTGCTGACATCTTTAAATTTTGCGGCCGTTTTAATGTCCATATAAGAAAATTCGAATTCAAATTGGCTTACATCCCAAGTACGCTGTCCATTATAAGATTCTTCCATAGGAAGGTACATATTGTCTAACACTTCTGAATACAGTTCATCTGGATATTCATCAGTTTCAAATATCAAATCCACGTCTCGGTTAAGCTTTCGCTGCTCATCTCCGTAGGTGTCTATCATGTATTTTTCGTAAGGTGTTAAATCTTCGTCTTCAACAGAAATGTAAGCATACGCTCCTATACCACTTTCATCTTCCGGCGTCTTGCCTTCTAATTCGGCCATTTCTGCAAGTTTTAACCTAAGTATTGAATCTCTAACCCAAAACACAAATTGACGGTACTCACTATTAGTTATTTCAGTCTCGTCCATATAAAATGAACGTACCGAAACAGTTCGAGTTGGTGCATCCTGAACATCTGCTATATCATCATCGGATTTTCCCATGATAAAAGCACCACCAGGCACTAAGCTCATTCCATAGGGCTTCTCTGGGTGCCATTTTTTACCTTTGACCCCAACTAATTCACCCTTGTCACTTGATCCACAACTGCTAACAAATGCAATGACTAACGTTATTAAAAATATTTTTTTCATATGTAAATAAAAATCAAGGAAATTAAATCCTGAAAAAATTTTAGTTTGTAAACTTATCTATATATTTCCTAAAAAGCAACTTTATTTTTGTTGAATGTTATCAAATAATAACATATAATTATAAATTTAATTTTTCTTGTATGCTTTGTACCAGCGCTCAGGGATAATTCCTTTAGTAGCGCTCTCGTAATCTTCATGCATACAGGCTAATAACGGATGTTGTTTAGATTTAGTATTTGAATACTCTAAAAAAGGAATCTCAATCCACCAGCGGCCGGTCTTTTTACTCTTAAAAAACACCAATTCTTCATCCTCAACTAGCACTGTAAATTTAAGGTAATTTCCTTGATCACTGAAGTCATTATCCTTAACTCTGCAATTCACACCCTCAATAAAATACCACATTATTTGAGCCACTAACATAGCGGTTGCTTCGTCGTCTTGTGACGGATTATATTCATATACTCCAAAAGAACTTACCTTATTACTGATACCTGCGTACCTAGAAATACTGCAAATTTCACGACCATTGAATCCATTTGGAGAATATTTTTGTTTAATACTTACCTCAGATGATTTAACAGAATTTAAGTCTAGAGTTACAATATCAGCATCTCTCAAAACAGGCTCAACTAAACGTATTGAATGTGCAATATCTCCTAAACGATAGGACTCAAAGTAGAGCTTTTCCATTAAATCAATCTCTTCCTGAGAGTTAAAGTAGGTTTGAAACCCTATGGCTGTGTAATTAAATAAATTATAGGGCTGTTCGAGAATAATTTTTCCCAAATAACTTCCGTTATTTATAGGTTTAGAGGAATCCCCTAAATCAAAACTTTTATCAATATTTACAATATTAACCATTGAGCTGATTTTGTCATAAGCTCTATAATTAGCATAGGTAAGGTCTTGTGACCCGCCTATTATTAAAGGGATTATATTTGCTTTAACTAAGCTAGAAACCACTTCTATTAAGGCAAAATAAGTGTCCTCTACAGAAGCCCCTTTTTGGATGTCTCCTAGGTCGGCCATACCATGTAACCAGTTTCCTGGAAATAATTTATAAAATGCTTTTCGTATTTCGTTAAGCTGAAATTCTTCTCCAATATGGCCTACTGAATTCCTAGACTCTAAAACGCCTACAATCGCTATTTTTACACCTTCAAGTTCAGGAGTTCCCTTAGAGCTATGGACACTTAGCTTTTTTCCTATAGCCTGACCGTGTAGCAGCTCTATTTGATCAACGAGCCGATCTTGAACAGGAGAAAGAAAACTGAAATCTATCATTTACTTCTTCTTTTTAGCGCGTGTTTTTTTCTTTGGAGCATTTTTAGCAATCAGTTCTTTTACATCTTCTAAAGTTAGCTTGGCAGCATCTACTGTTTTGGGAAGTTCAATTTTGGTTTTTCCTTGAATGATATTATGACGTCCCCATCTAGCTTTTTCGACACGAATGCCTTCTTCTTCCCAGTCGTGAATAAGCTTATCAATTTCTTTTTGAATTTTGTCCTTGATTAAGGTTTCAATATCATCTGAAGATAAATCGTCCCAATCGTATTTTTTATTCACATTAATAAACATGCTGTTCCACTTGATAAAAGGTCCAAAGCGCCCTTTTCCTTTTTGAACTGGCAAGCCTTCGTATTCGTATATTGGGGCATCTGCAGCCTCTTTTTCCTTAATATACTCTATCGCATCTTCAATTTCTACACGCATTGGGTCAGTACCCTTTGGAATTGAAATATATTTCTCACCAAATTTCACATAAGGACCAAAACGACCGTTATTTACAATGATGTCTTCTCCTTTATACTCTCCTAAATCTTTTGGAAGTTGAAAAAGGTCCAAGGCTTCCTCAAAAGTAATTGATGCCAGTTGAAAGTTTGGAGGAACACTAGCAAAAACTTGCTTTTCTTCTTCGTCGGCTAGACCAATTTGAACGATGGGTCCAAATTTACCTAATCGCACACTTAGCTGACGACCCGATTTTGGATCTGTTCCCAAAATACGCTCTCCTGACTCACGGTCTGCATTTTGACTAACTTCCTCAACTTGAGGGTGGAAGTCTTTATAAAATGACTTCATCATTTTAGTCCAGTCTTCTTTTCCACTTGCAATTAAATCAAAGTCGGCTTCTACCTTGGCTGTGAAGTTATAATCTAAAATAGCTTCAAAATGATTCACCAAAAAGTCGGTAACAATCATTCCTATGTCTGTAGGAACTAATTTTCCTTTATCAGAACCGTATTTCTCAGTAAGTTTTTTGCCGACCAATTCTCCGTTAGACATGGTCCATAAACAATAGCTTCTTTCGTTTCCATCAATAGTTCCTTTTTCAACATATTTTCTGTTTTGAATCGTAGAAATTGTTGGAGCATACGTAGACGGTCTCCCAATCCCTAGCTCTTCTAATTTTTTCACAAGAGAGGCTTCAGTAAATCGATATGGTGGTCTTGAAAAACGCTCGGTTGCTGTTATGTAATTATTTTCTAATGATTCATTAAGAACCATTGCAGGCAACATGCCCTCTTGTTCCATGTTTTCTTCATCAGTACCTTCAAGATATACTTTTAGAAATCCATCAAATTTAATGACCTCACCATTTGCTGTAAATGTTTCGCTATGGCTTGTCGTATTAATTTTGACATTGGTACGCTCCAACTGAGCATCGCTCATTTGAGAGGCAATAGCACGCTTCCAAATAAGGTCATACAAACGGGCTTGATCTCTTTCAATATTAACTGAATGCGTTGAAAAGTTTGTAGGGCGAATCGCCTCGTGAGCTTCTTGAGCTCCTTTTGATTTTCCTTTAAAATTACGAGGCTTACTGTAAGCGTCCCCATAAGATCTAGAGATTTCTTGAGCCGCTGTATTACGGGCTTCTTGAGACAGGTTTACACTGTCTGTTCTCATATATGTAATTAAACCAGCTTCATATAAGCGCTGGGCCATATTCATGGTTTTACTCACTGAAAAATATAATTTTCTTGCAGCCTCTTGCTGTAATGTAGAGGTTGTAAAGGGAGCAGCAGGTGATTTTTTTGCTGGCTTTTTCTCCAAGCTTGCTACGGAGAAAGAAGCTGTGCTATTTTTTTCCAAAAACGCTTTTGCATCTGATTCGCTATTAAATGCCTTTGGAAGTTTTGCTTTGAATGCCTGCCCTTTGGAAGTCGTAAACTCGGCGTCAACTCTAAAAGTAGCCTCAGAATTAAAATCTCTAATTTCACGCTCACGCTCAACAATCAGTCGGACTGAAACAGACTGCACACGTCCAGCAGATAATCCTCCTTTGACTTTACGCCATAATACAGGAGACAATTCATATCCAACGATTCTATCTAAAACACGTCTGGCTTGTTGTGCATCGACTAAATTATAATCAATAGATCGTGGGTTTTTAACTGCATTTTCAATAGCACTTTTAGTGATTTCATGAAATACAATTCTTTTGGTTTTTGACTTATCTAGCTTTAACGTTTCCGCTAAATGCCAAGCAATAGCCTCTCCTTCTCTATCTTCATCACTCGCTAGCCAAACAACCTCCGCTTTTTTGGCCAGTGTTTTTAATTTACTAACCACCGCTTTTTTATCTGTAGAAACCTCATACCTAGGCATGAAATCTCCTTCAACATCAACCCCTAGCTCCTTAGAAGGAAGGTCGGCAATATGCCCAAAACTAGACTCCACTTTAAAGTCTTTTCCTAGAAATTTTTCTATAGTTTTTGCCTTTGCAGGTGACTCAACAATCACTAAATTCTTAGCCATAACTTGTTTTTTAAGAAGTACAAATGTAGATGATTTTTTTTTATTTCTTTCTTTTATTTCTTCGACAAAACAAAAAACAGCTGTTTTAAGCAACTGTTTTTTGTGTATGTGGCTATGTGTTTAATAACTTATTAGTCAATTGATTGAACCCCCTCTTTCGGTCCATCAAATCCGATAACATTTTTATAAATAATATATTGAGGCAAGTATATAAAACAACTAACAAACAAGGTTCCAAGTCCGCAAGTGACTAAGGCAATCACATATAACAATATTCCATTTAAAACTAAGGTTAAAAAGGTAATTCCCCATTTTTTGTTCCCAAGAGCAAAGCCAACCTTAACAATTTCAGAGATTGACAAGTCCGGATTGTAGGCGAAAACTGGCAATAAAAACATCAGAGGAACTATTGCATATATGATTGGTAAAAAGCAAAGCAAGGCTGCCAATATGCTAATAAACAAATTCGTTACCGCAAGTCTTAAAGCCTTAGCAATTGATGCGGCCTTAAAAAAGTAAAAAAGATCTGAGAAAACAAATGCCTGCCCATGATCAATATGTTTTACAATTCTAAAAAAACCTAAATACAATACATAAGAGACCAAACTAGCAAGAAGCATCAATGAATAAATCCATAATAAAGAACTACCATAAGTATCTACTAACTCCTGGCCTAAAGCTGCAGAATTCAGAACACCATTGGAACTGTTTTCTAAAATAAGTTCAAAATAAGGAACATATAAGATAATGATAAAAGGAAGCATGATTAAAATTGAAAACAGTTGAAGAATCAGTCCTTGAACCCATACTTTTTTAAACAATGTTACAGACTCATTAAAAAGGTCTCCAAAATCTATGGTCGAAGCGCCTTGTATTTTACTTAATAAACTTTGAAATGAAAACATTCTTTAAATTATTTGGTTAATAAATTCAAATAAAGCGGATTGATTTGTAAAATCAAAATAAATAATCAAAACACTGACACTTTGTCATAAAAAATAAATTTATTGTATATTTGCATGCTTATTGTCTTATAAATGACATTATAAAATTTATGGAGAAAACAATTGATGAATCTATTCAAGGAAAAAAATTAGTTCTTGAGCCTAAAACGAAAAACACAAAAAAGCTTTTTATTGAAAGCTACGGCTGTGCTATGAACTTTAGTGACAGTGAAATTGTGGCCTCCATCCTGTCCAAAGAAGGGTTTAACACGACCAAAATTCTAGAA
>JGI20154J14316_10003024_pt1 | contig 13708 bp, 9 predicted proteins | sample COG_04_FD_14316 | JGI IMG/M metagenome (IMG submission 14316) | reverse complement strand
AGGCAGCCTATAAACATCTAGGAAAAGTTAAGGAGCCCACCCAAGGAGGGTTGTTTTAATAGCGCTGTCTAGCAACAAGAATTTCCATACCTATCTTGCGTTTTTTTAAGTTCGAAAGCCTAAGATATAAAACACCACAGCTATACACTCAAAACACCAACATACTGCTTTTATTAAAGACCAGGCCAAACGCCTTGGGTTTATGTCTTGTGGTATAAGTAAAGCAGGTTTTTTGGAGCAAGAAGCTCCAAGACTTGAGGCTTGGCTCAACCAAAATAGGCATGGCCAGATGCAGTACATGGAAAACCATTTTGACAAGCGCCTTGATCCAACAAAGCTTGTAGAGGGTTCCAAAAGTGTTATTTCTTTACTGTTAAACTATTATCCACAACAGCTTCAGCGAGATGATAGTTATAAAATATCTAAATATGCCTACGGTACAGATTATCACTTTGTGATTAAAGACAAGTTAAAAGAGTTGCTGCACTGCATACAAGAGCAGGTGGGTGATGTTCATGGACGCGCTTTTGTTGATAGCGCTCCAGTGTTAGATAAAGCTTGGGCCGCAAAAAGTGGTCTAGGTTGGATTGGTAAGCATAGTAATTTACTATCCAAACAAGCAGGTTCTTTTTATTTTATAGCAGAACTCATTGTAGATCTAGATCTTGACTATGACACCCCCGTTACAGACCATTGTGGTAGTTGCACAGCATGTATAGATGCTTGCCCAACTCAGGCCATAGTTGAGCCTTATAAAGTAGATGGTAGTAAATGCATTAGTTATTTCACCATTGAGCTTAAAAATGAAATACCCTCTAGTGTGAGTGGGCAGTTTGATGATTGGATGTTTGGATGTGATGTTTGCCAAGATGTGTGTCCTTGGAACAGATTTAGCAAAGCCCATAAAGAGCCTTTGTTTGATCCTCATCCAGATGTATTGTCCAATTCAAAGAAAGATTGGGAAGAAATTACCAAAGAAGTATTTTCAGAAATTTTTAAAAAGAGTCCTTTAAAGCGTACTAAGTTTGAAGGATTGCGCAGAAACATAGAATTCTTAAAGCCGTGATACTATAATTAACTATCAAGCTATTATCTGGTGATTAAAGCAAACAATTAATCTTTGATTTAGACACTGTTTTAACTTCACTCTGTTACATTTGTAGTGTACCATAAAAAAACAATCTGTTGTTATGAGTAAACAAAGTAAACGTAAAGAAGCCCTTTTATATCACTCCCAGCCAAGGCCAGGAAAGATACAAGTTGTGCCTACCACAAAATATGCAACTCAAAGAGATTTATCACTGGCATACTCTCCTGGTGTGGCAGAGCCTTGCCTTGAGATAGCCAAAGATGTTGAAAATGTATACAAGTATACGGCTAAAGGTAATTTGGTGGCGGTTATAACAAATGGTACGGCAGTTTTAGGGCTTGGAAATATAGGTCCTGAGGCATCAAAACCTGTTATGGAAGGAAAAGGGTTGTTGTTTAAAATATTTGCAGATATTGATGTTTTTGATATTGAGATTGGCACCCAAGATGTTGATGCTTTTGTTGAAACGGTAAAAAATATTGCACCCACTTTTGGTGGAATTAATCTAGAAGATATTAAAGCTCCAGAAGCTTTTGAGATTGAAAGAAGGTTGAAGGAAGAGTTGGACATACCTGTTATGCATGATGACCAGCATGGTACGGCAATTATTTCTGCTGCCGCACTTTTAAATGCACTTGATTTAACACATAAAAAAATTGAGCAAGTAAGAATTGTAATAAGCGGAGCAGGTGCTGCTGCGGTGTCTTGTACAAGGCTCTACAAGGCCTTTGGCGCAGTGGGGACAAATATTGTGATGTTGGATAGTAAAGGAGTGATTAGGGATGATCGTTCTGAGCTATCACCTGAGAAGTCAGAATTTGCAACCCATAGAAAGATAGATACCTTAGATGAGGCTATGGTTGATGCAGATGTCTTTGTTGGGCTTTCTGTTGCAGATATTGTAACTCCTAGTATGCTTAAGTCAATGGCCGCAGATCCTATTGTTTTTGCTATGGCAAATCCAAATCCTGAGATTGAATATCAGCTAGCCTGTAAAACGCGAGATGATATTATTATGGCAACCGGTAGGAGTGATCATCCCAATCAGGTCAATAATGTGTTAGGGTTTCCATTTATTTTTAGAGGAGCGCTAGATGTTCGTGCCACCAAGATTAATGAGGCTATGAAGATGGCTGCTGTAAAAGCCTTGGCTGAACTAGCCAAAGAGCCGGTGCCAGAACAAGTAAATGTTGCCTATGGAGAAACCAAACTTATTTTCGGGAAAGACTATATCATCCCCAAACCTTTTGACCCAAGGTTAATTGATAAAATCCCTCCAGCTGTTGCAAAAGCAGCTATGGAAAGTGGTGTGGCAACTGCACCTATTAAAAATTGGAAGAAATATAGAGATGAACTAAACCAACGCATGGGGAGTGACAACAAGATTATACGCTTGCTGTATAGTCGTGCAAAACAAAACCCAAAGCGTATTGTTTTTGCAGAGGCAGATCATTTAAACGTATTGAAAGCGGCTCAGATTGTCTACGAAGAAGGAATAGGAACCCCTATATTGTTAGGTAGAAAAGCTGTGATTGAGGAGCTTATGGAGCAACTTGAATTTGATGCAGACATACAAATAATGGATCCTAAGGCTGATGATCAAGCTGAGAACTTGGCAAAATATGCTCAGAAATTATTTGAAAATAGACATAGAAATGGAGTAACACTTTTTGATGCAGAAAAATTAATGCGAGAGCGTAACTATTTTGCAGCTATGATGCTTAATCAGGGTGATGCAGATGCTATGATCTCTGGCTACTCAAGAGCCTATCCTTCTGTATTGCGTCCTGTTTTGGAAGTTATTGGACGTTTTGATGGTGTAAGTAAAGTAGCAACAACCAATATGATGCTCACTAAAAGAGGACCTATTTTTATTAGTGACACTTCCATAAATATTGATCCTACTGCCAAAGAACTGGCCAAAATTGCCCAGATGACAAATTATACCATGAAGCTATTTGGCCTCACGCCAGTAATTGCAATGATAAGCTATGCTAATTTTGGTTCTTCAAAAGACCCGCACGCCACAAAGGTGAGAGATGCTGTAGCTTATTTGCATAGAACCAATCCAGATATGCATATAGATGGGGAGTTGCAAACAGACTTTGCTTTAAACCCAGAAATGTTACAAAGTAAATTTCCGTTCTCTAAGCTTGCAGGGAAAAAAGTGAATGCACTCATATTTCCAAATTTAGATGCTGCCAACAGTAATTATAAATTATTAAAAGAAATCAATGGTGTTGATTCTGTAGGGCCTATTATGCTTGGAATGCGAAAGCCTGTTCATATTCTTCAACTGGGTGCTAGTGTAGAAGAAATTGTAAACATGGCAGCGGTGGCTGTGGTGGATGCTCAGCAAAAAGAAAAACGAGAGGAAACAGCCCAGAGGTAGTAATGTTTCAGCAATAAATTTAGGTTTTAACCCTTCAGATAAGCCAATAAAATATACTATATTTGGCAGCAATAACATAAGAAAAACGTATGATAACCCAATTACAGGGAAGACTTGTTGAAAAATCACCTACAGATGTAGTTATAGACTGTCATGGTGTAGGGTATTTTGTGAACATTTCATTGCATACTTTTGCACAATTGCCCACATCAGAAAATGTCAAATTATTCACGCATTTACAAGTTCGTGAAGACGCACATATTTTGTATGGTTTTTCTAGTATAGTAGAGCGAGAGATTTTTAGGTTATTAATTTCGGTTTCAGGAGTTGGAGCAAGTACAGCCAGAACCATGCTGTCTTCTTTATCTCCAACCCAAGTGACCGAGGCCATTGCGTCAAGTGACGTGGCAACCATTCAATCCGTGAAAGGGATTGGAGCCAAAACAGCCCAACGCGTGTTGTTGGATTTGAAAGATAAAATACTAAAGGTGTATGGCTTAGACGATGTTTCTATGGTTTCAAGCAATACCAACAAAAATGAAGCGTTATCTGCTCTGGATACTTTAGGTTTTACACGCAAACAAGCTGAAAAAGTTTGTGACGCTGTTATTAAAGAATATCCGCAGGCAACCATTGAGGAAATTATAAAACAGGCTTTAAAAAAATTATAAGTATTGGGTACAAATTTCACCAAGTTTAAAAATAGCTTTTTTAAACAATTCGTATTTTTAAGTATCATTTTGGGGAGTCTCTCTAGTGCAAATGCGCAGGATTCTACCGCAACAGGATCTTCTATGGGGCGTATTGAGCTGCCTCCATCCTCTAGCATAGAGAATTTATACACCTATGACCCTGTAACTGACAGCTATTATTACAGTGAAATGCTGGGTAATTTTAATGTTGGTCTTCCACTAGTGTTAAGCCCAAAGGAGTATCGTGATTTAATCTTAAAAGAGCAAATGCGCGATTATTTCAAAGAAAAAATTGATGCCGCAGATGGAAGAAAAGAAGGCTCTGATGATGCGCAAAAAAACTTACTGCCCAAATTTTATGTCAATTCTAGCTTTTTTGAATCTGTATTTGGAGGCAATACCATTGAGGTAATACCTCAAGGTACTGTAGAGATGGATCTTGGACTTTTGTACACCAAACAAGACAATCCGGCATTTTCTCCAAGAAACAGAAGTAACTTCTCTTTTGATTTTGACCAGCGCATAAGTTTAAGTTTACTTGGAAAGGTTGGAGAGCGTTTGCAAGTAACCGCAAATTATGACACCCAATCAACCTTTGATTTTCAAAATCAAGTAAAATTAGAATTCACCCCTACCGAAGATGATATCATTAGATCTATAGAAGTAGGTAATGTAAGTATGCCCCTTAACAGTACTTTAATACCTGGTGCACAAAGCTTATTTGGTGTAAAAACAGAATTGCAATTTGGGAAAACTACCATTACTGGCGTGTTCTCTGAGCAGCAATCTGAAACTAGAAACGTAACCACAGAAGGTGGTGGTACCATCACAGATTTTGACATATATGCCCTAGATTATGATGAAAACCGTCACTTTTTCTTAGCGCATTATTTTAGAGACACCTATGATAGAGCATTAAAGCAATATCCTTTTATTCGTTCCAACGTTCAGATTACTAGAGTAGAGGCCTGGATAACCAATAGAGGTAACCAAACTCAAGATGTGCGAAACATTGTAGCCCTGCAAGATGTTGGTGAGTCTGACATATCAAATATTGGCTTAAATAATATTCCAGGTGGATTTTTAAACAAACCACCTAATTCTTTTCCAGATAATGGCAACAATGATTTCAATCCATTTGGTATTGATGATGCTAGTGCCCAAGGAATCTTAAATGAACAAATAAGAGATATAGCTACCGTACAACAAGGATTTGGTGGTGTGCAAGTACAAGATGGTTCAGATTTTTTAACTCTAGAGAACGCAAGAAAACTAAGAGTTAATGAATTTACTATTAACTCTCAATTAGGATATATTTCTTTGAACCAACGCTTAAATAATGACGAGGTCATTGCCGTTTCATTTCAATATACCGTAAACGGAAAAGTATACCAAGTTGGTGAGTTTTCTACAGACGGTGTAGATGCCACCGGAGGTCTTGTTAGACCAGGTGAACCTGGCAATCCAGGAACGGATGATATAGAGGGTATTCCTCAAAACCTTATTGTTAAATTATTAAAAAGTAACATCACCAATGTAACAGAACCTATCTGGGATTTGATGATGAAAAACATATACAGTCTAGGAGCTTTTCAGTTAGAACAAGAAGACTTCAGGTTAGACATCCAATACAGAGACCCAGCACCTTTAAACTACATAATAGCTGCTGAAGGAACAATTACAAACCCAGCCATAGCATTACCTGAAGATGTTGATAACAAAACGCTATTAAAGGTTTTTAATCTAGACAGATTAAATTTCAATAATGACCCTCAACAAGGGGGTGATGGCTTCTTTGACTTTATACCAGGGCTCACCGTAGATCAGCAAAATGGACGCATTATATTTACCAGTGTAGAGCCATTTGGAGAATACCTGTTCAATAAACTAGATGACCCCTCTGCTGGCGCTGCAGCCTATAACATGCCCGCTACCTATAATGCCAATCAGGACAAATACGTTTTTAGATCTTTGTATAGATCCACCAAAACACAAGCAGAACAAGAGGATAGTGATAAGAATAAATTTCAGTTAACAGGAAGGTACAAATCCAGTGGCGGAAACGGAATACCTATTGGAGCCTTTAACATACCTCAGGGTTCTGTGGTGGTTACTGCCGGGGGAAGAGCCTTGTCTGAAGGTGTGGATTACACGGTTAATTATCAAGCAGGAACAGTTCAGATTTTAGACCCATCTTTGTTGGCCTCAAATACTCCTGTAAATATTACAGTAGAAAACAATACCCTGTTTGGACAACAAACAAAGCGATTTACGGGATTAAATATTGAGCATAAATTTAACGATAACTTTATCATAGGTGGTACTTATTTGAAGTTAAACGAACGCCCGCTTACTCAAAAATCTACCTATGATGTAGAACCAATTAACAATCAAATATTTGGAGTTAACTTAAATTATGCTACGCAGGTTCCTTTCTTTACTCGTCTAGTAAACAAGCTCCCTAACATTGATACAGATGTGGAGTCAAACTTTTCTATACGTGGTGAATTTGCCTATTTATTGCCAAGTGCTCCAGAGGTTTCAGACTTTGGAGGAAGAACTACCGTATATATTGATGATTTTGAGTCTTCACAAACAGAGTTTGATATTAGTTCTCCCATCTCATGGCGTTTATCTTCATCTCCAGATGGTTTTGGGGGAGAAGTGCCTAACAGTGTTTTAGATTATAATTACAAACGTGCCCGTTTAAACTGGTACACCATTGATCCTATTTTTTATAGCAGTCAACGGCCAGATGGCATAACAGATCAGGACTTATCCTCACCATTTACAAGACGTATTTTTAGAGACGAAATATTCCCGGCACAAGACATAATTCAAGGGCAAACACAGGCGCTATTCTCTTTAGACCTCTCTTTCTACCCAAGCGAGCGTGGAGAGTATAACTTTAATCCAGCTGCTGCAGGGACAAATGATTTGCCAAATCCAGCAGGTAATTTTGGAGGAATTTCTAGACAGTTAACCACTACAGATTTTGAAAGAAGCAATGTAGAATTTATCCAGTTTTGGGTAATGGATCCATTTATATACGAAGAAAACAACACCAACAATGGAGGAACCCTAAGTTTTAACTTAGGAAATATTTCTGAAGATGTTTTAAAAGATGGGAGAAAGCAATACGAGAATGGTTTGCCTCAAGATGGTGATTCAACAAATACAACACCAACGGTTTGGGGTAAGGTGCCTACCAATCAATCTTTAGTATACACCTTCGATACTGAAGGGCAGCAGCGCATTAACCAAGATGTAGGGTATGATGGTTTAAACAATGCCCAAGAAAGTGAGATGTTCCCCACCTTTAGTGGGCTTGCAGATCCTGCAAATGATAACTACGAATACTTTTTGCAGGCCTCTGGAGATATAAGAAATCGTTACAAATTATACAATGGTACAGAAGGGAATTCTCCCGTTGAGGTAACAAATACAAATCGTGGTTCTACCACCCAGCCAGATGTAGAAGATATTAACCGTGATAACTCTATGAACACCGTAGATAGTTATTATGAGTATAACATTCCTATCTCTCGTGATGCTCTTACCCCAGCTACCAATGATTTTGTGACTGATGTGCGGGAGAGTACAATCACTCTTCAAGACAATAGTTCTTTGGATGTTAGGTGGGTTCAGTTTAAAGTTCCTGTTGCAGATTATGACAGGGCAGTGAATGGAATTTCAGACTTTAGATCTATACGTTTTATGCGTATGTATATGTCTGGATTTGAGCAGCAAACCACACTTCGTTTAGGAACTCTAGAACTAGTTAGAGGAGATTACAGAAGATACTTGCAGACTTTAGATAACGTTACCCAGGAAGATCCTGAGTTGGACGATACTGTTTTTGAAGTGGAAGCTGTTAATATTATTGATAATGAGAACAGGCAACCCATACCTTACACATTACCTCCAGGAGTAATAAGAGAGCAGCTCAATAATAACAATAACATTATTAGACAAGATGAACAATCTCTTGCCCTGCGTGTTTGTGGCCTAGAGCAAAATGATGCTCGTGGTGTGTATAAAAACTTTAGCGTGGATATGCGCCAGTACAAAAATCTTGAAATGTTTATTCATGCAGAGTCTATCGTAAATCAAACAGCTCTGGCAGATGGTGATTTGGTTGCATTTATTAGAATGGGTAATGATTTAACAGAAAGTTTCTACGAGATACAGGTGTCTTTAAAGCCAACGGCTTTCAATACAACTAGCGCTGAAGAAATATGGCCGGTAGAGAACAGGTTGGACCTGCCTCTTGCTTTATTACAAGATTTAAAGTCTACAATACTTGGAGATCCTGCCACCTATGCCCCTAACCAATTGCATTTCTTTGAAGAGGGCCAAATTGATGGCTTACCATCTAACATACTGAGAGTAGGTATGAAAGGAAATCCTAGTTTTGGTGATGTGCGTGTTGCAATGATTGGTGTTCGTAACGAGACCAATACAGAATTATGTGGAGAGGTTTGGTTTAATGAATTGCGCCTATCCGAGTTGCAAAACCAGGGTGGTTGGGCAGCTGTTGCTGCTATGGATGCAAACTTTGCAGATTTTGCAAATCTAAGTGCAACAGGTAGAGTAAGTACCATAGGTTTTGGTTCTTTAGAGCAAGGTCCAAATGATCGTAGCAGAGAAGATGTAGAAGAGTATGATTTGGTAACCAATTTTAACTTAGGACAGATGCTGCCAAAGAAATGGGGTATTCAATTGCCTTTTAATTATGGTAGGTCAGAAAAACTAATCACGCCGCAATTTGATCCAGAGTATCAAGATGTAGAGTTACAAACTAGATTAGATAATGAAGGAAACTCTGAAAGAAGAGAAGAGATTTTAGGACAATCTATAGACTATACAAAAAGACAGAGCATTAATTTTATTGGGGTTCGTAAAGAACGCACCTCAGAGGGTAACCAAAAGTGTATGACATAGAAAATGTTACACTTTCTGCCTCTACAATCAAATAGATCACAACGATTTTGAGATTCAAGACGCCCTGGATCAAAACGTGCGTTTGGGCGGAACCTATGCCTATAACTTTACGCCCAAAACATTTGAACCATTTAAAAAGAATGATTCTATATTTACAGGAAAATATTGGCAGTTTTTAAAAGACCTTAACCTAAATTATTTACCCACTAGTATTGCAGTAAACTCTAATATTCTGCGCCAGCATAATGAGCAAAAGTTTAGAGAATTAAACCTAGAAGATGGCAATATAGGCTTGCCGGTGCTCTATCAAAGAAACTATTTGTTTGACTGGGATTATGCAATTAATTATAACCTAACAAAATCATTTCGTTTTAATTTCACAACCTCTAATAATAGAATTGTCACCAATTATATAGATGACAATGGTGTTGCTGATAATCAAATTGGAGTCTTTGACGGTCTGTTTGATATTGGAGATCCAAACCAGCACTTCCAGTCATTGCAGTTAAATTATGATCTGCCTACTGCAAAATTCCCTTTCTTGAAGTGGATACGAGCAACGTATTCATACACCGGAGATTTCCAATGGCAAGACGGTAGTGATTTATTTAATAATATTGATATTGAATTATCTGACGGATCTGTAGAAACCTATGATTTAGGAAATTCTATTCAAAACGCAAGTACACATCGTATTAATTCAACCTTCGATTTCAGTGCTTTTTACAGGTATATTGGCCTTTCTAAAAAGAAAGCCAACAGAAACGCAGGCAATACTAGAAATAGCATGTCCAGAAATGGAGGCGGTTTTAGCCCAAAAGGCGGATCAGGTAAAGGCGGTAAGGACTCTAAAGCAAGTTCCAAGAATGATGCCCAAGGCTTTGCAGCCAAAGGTGGTAAGAATTCTTCTGGTAGCGCAGCTAATTCTGGAGGTGGCTTAGGTAATGGTTTAAGTGGCGGGGATAAAGCAGTAAATACACTCGTTGGCTTGGCTACCATGATTAAAAAAGTGCAATTTAATTACCAAGAAACCAACGGAATTTTCTTGCCTGGATATAAACGTTCAATTGGTTTTGTAGGTACTTTAAAACCAACAGCAGGCTTTACCTTTGGAAGCCAAGCTGAGGTTAGAGACCAAGCGGCAAGAAACGGTTGGTTAACCCTGTATCCAGAATACAATGAGCAGTACACAGAGAATGAAACCAACCAGTTAGATGTTCAAGTCAACCTTGAGCCAATTAGAGATCTTAAGATTGACATTAACGCCAGTAGAATCTACTCAGAGAATTACTCAGAGAATTATATCATTGAAGATGGCTTGTATAATTCTTTAACACCAGTTACCTCTGGAAACTTTAATATTTCAACTCTGCTTATTGCAACGGCTTTTCAAAGTACTACAGATGCGCTATCTGAGCCTTTTGATGCCTTTAGAAGCAATAGACTTATTGTTGCCAATAGCTTGGCCTCAGAATTTTATGGAACAGACACCTTCCCTGTTGATCCAGAAACAGGTTATCCTGTTGGATTTGGCCCTACTAGCCAAGATGTATTGTTGCCATCCTTTATTGCAGCCTATAAAGGCGCTGATGTCCAGAGCGAGAAGAAAGGTATTTTAAGAGATATCCCTCTACCAAATTGGGATATTAAATATACTGGTTTTATGCGCCTGGGGTGGTTTAAAAAACACTTTAAAAGGTTCTCACTCCAGCATGGATACACTGCCGGGTATACCGTGAACCAATTTCAAACCAATTTAGACTACAACCGCTCTAGAGATGGCAATCCTGTAACGGCTTCAACAAATCAAGCTGGAGATTTTAAAAGCGAGCAGTTTTTAACCAATGTTAACCTTACCGAGCAATTTTCACCTTAAAAATTGATCTTGAAATGAAAAACTCTATTAAGGTTAGTGCAGAGTATAGAAAAGACAGAGCACTAGGTCTTAGTTTTGCAAATAATCTTTTAACTGAAATAAAAGGAGATGAAATTATTATTGGTCTTGGATATAGAATAAAAGACCTTCGTATTGGAACTAATTTTGGAGGTAAAAAACAAATATTAAAAAGTGACCTAAACTTTAAGTTAGACCTTTCAAGAAGAGACAACAGGACCATCATACGCTATTTGGATATCGAGAATAATCAAACCACGGCAGGGCAAACCATTTACGGGGCTCAGTTATTGGTAGACTATGCCTTAAGTAAAAACTTAACTGCAGCATTTTATTATGACCACACATTTTCTGAGTATGCAATTTCTACGGCTTTTCCTCAAACAACTATTCGTAGTGGTTTAACTTTGAGATATAACTTCGGTAATTAAAATATAAACACATAAAAAAAGTAGGTAACTATGAACATTCCATCAAATTTAAAGTACACTAAAGACCACGAATGGATTCTTATTGATGGCGATACTGCTACAGTAGGTATTACAGATTTTGCACAAGGCGAGCTTGGAGATATTGTATATGTAGAAGTTGAAACACTAGATGAAACTATGGATGCCGATGAGGTATTTGGATCTGTAGAGGCTGTTAAAACAGTATCAGATTTATTTTTACCACTCTCTGGAGAAATTATAGCATTTAATGATACCCTAGAGTCTGATCCTGAAAAAGTAAACAATGACCCTTATGGAGAAGGCTGGATGATAAAGATTAAAATCTCCAATCCAGAAGAAATAGAAAACTTATTAGATGAGACAGGGTATAAAGAGCTTGTTGGGGCCTAAACTCCTTCTAGGGATTGCCATTGCCTATACGCTGCTTGTTACTGCGGCTTTATTGACTCCTATAACAGGCGCCCCAAAAATAGAAATTCCTTTTGCAGATAAGATGGTACATCTTATTATTAATGCAGGACTTTTTGTGGTTTGGGCAAGTTATGTTTTCTCTGGCAAGACCAATACCAAGACTAAAAAGACCTACACATTACCCCTGTTATTTGTTTGCACCTTGCTTTACGGCATACTTATTGAAGTGATACAAGGGAGTTTCATACCCACAAGAGGGGCAGACTTTTTTGATGTAGTAGCAAATGTATGTGGCTTGATTCTCGGGTTTTTTGCAGTTAAACTGACTAAGAAATTTATTTACTAATATTACAGTGCTATTGTTTTACATTACAATAGATTTTCTATATTTTTATCAACGATAATTTATATTCAATTATGGAACCTAAAAAAAATCCAAAAGCAGATTTAAAACAATGGAGCGGAGTCTACTTTTTAGCAGGCCTTGCTTTTATGTTGTTTTTGTCTTGGCAAGCAGTAGAGTGGAAATCTTATGATAGAGATCTCTCACTAGATACTTTAAATGTTGGTGATGATCTTGATGAAGATATTCCGATCACAGAACTGTTAACGCCGCCACCGCCGCCACCGCCACCGCCACCAGCTCCAGAGGTTATTGAGGTAATCGAGGATGAGGCAGATGTGGAAGAAACAATAATCGAATCTACAGAGATCAGTCAAGAAGAAGAAATCGTAGAGATTGAAGAAATTGAAGAAGCTGGAGAAATCATTGATGATGTTCCCTTCGCTGTAATTGAGAATGTGCCAATATACCCTGGTTGTGAAAGTGCAGGTAACAATGCTGCTAAGAAGAAGTGCATGTCTAGTAAAATTCAGAAATTTGTACAAAAGAAATTCAACACAGATCTGGCAAGTGATTTAGGGTTGGAAGGAATTCAGCAAATATATGTGCAATTTAAAATTGACAGAACGGGTAACATTACCAATGTTCAGGCACGAGCGCCGCACCCAAAATTAAAACAAGAAGCAATTAAAACCATCAAAGCTTTGCCAAAGATGACACCAGGAAAGCAACGTGGTCAAGCGGTAGGGGTATTGTATTCCCTTCCAATTAGATTTCAGATAGAAAACTAAAACACACTGATTATGAAATTATTTAGACACATATTTGCATTTATTGTTGTTGTATCATTAGCCAGTTGTACTAGCGATGATCCACCTGCCTATCAACTTAACACCGAAAATTTAAGTGCTGGCACTTATGAGGTTACCTACCTAGCATCAAACAATACAGAAACCATAAACATAAACGGTCTTGATATAATTACAGAAGCCTCATCCATAGGTGAAACATTTCAACTCACTGTTGATTTTTTTGGAAATGGAACTTATGTTTTAGATGGTCAATACGTCATCAACACCCTTGTTACAGTTGCGGGTGAGACTGTAGAGCAATCAACTTTTATTGTAGACATTGACAACGAGGAAGGCACCTACAGTCCCAACAACAATACTATGCAGCTTCTTCTCGACGAAACTCTTTTTGATGTAACACTTTTTAATACAAATGAGCTTAGACTTTCATTTAGTGATGCGTACACAGAAGATGGAGTAGATTATTTTGAAACATCTGAAATTAGAATGGTACGATAAATTTAAATAATCATACATAAAAAAAGCGCTGTAGATAATTCTGCAGCGCTTTTTTTACTGGGTTCTTATTACAAGTTCATTCACTTGTTTTTTTGAATGGGATTTTTTTGGTTTACGATCTCTTATCCTGTAGTGTTTTTTTAGGCTTATTTTTAACATAGATAATGTGTTATAAATTGG
>JGI20154J14316_10003018_pt1 | contig 13722 bp, 19 predicted proteins | sample COG_04_FD_14316 | JGI IMG/M metagenome (IMG submission 14316) | reverse complement strand
ATTATTTATTATTATTATTTATTATTATTATTTATTATTATTATTTATTAGATTTAAATTATTTATTATTATTTATTATTATTATTTATTATTATTATTTATTATTATTATTTATTTATTATTTAAATTATTTATTATTATTATTTATTAGATTTAAATGTTATTAGATTCTATCGGCGTTTAGGACTGGCTTTGCGTTTAGGACTGGCTTTGCGTTTAGGACTGGCTTTGCGTTTAGGACTGGCTTTACGTTTGGGTTTGGCTTTTACGTATACTTTATTTCCTTTTGAAATATAATATAATCCTCCATTAACACCTCTGTGTATTTTTCTCTTACGCCCATTATGAATTAAACCAAAATCCATCATATAGCTTTCTTCAACATTTTGTTGAAGATTTAATAATTCTGGTTCTTCATCTTGGTCATCATCATCCCATTCATAATTTTCACGTGTTGGAACATTATCCTGAACGAGTTCAGTTTGATTTACTGGTTCGGGTTCGGGTTCTTCATATTGTTGAGATAATGGTACATTTGGATTTACAAAAACCTGGGGTTCTTCATATTGTTGAGATAATGGTACATTTGGATTTACAAAAACCAGAGGTTCTTCATATTGTTGAGATAATGGTACATTTGGATTTACAAAAACATTAGGAACATTTTTATTTTTGTTTAATGATAGTCCAGCATCACGTAATCTTTTTAATAATGTTTCACGCGATACTAATTTGGCACGTCCAGCAACATTTTTATATACATTAACACCATGGTCTTTTGCATATTTTCGTAATTTAGAGTCTGTCATTAAATTTGCGCGGCGTTTTGGACTGGCTTTGTGTTTTGGACTGGCTTTGCGTTTTGGACTGGCTTTGCGTTTTGGACTGGCTTTGCGTTTTGGACTGGCTTTGCGTTTTGGACTGGCTTTGCGTTTTGGTAATCCGAAAAAATTTTCCATATTCATAGTCTCTATATAATTAAAAATTATTTTAATTTAAGTTTTAATTAAAATTATTTTAATTAGTATTTCAATGAATTATAATAATCTGGTGTACCTTGGGCACTACTTACAGTCGCTCTTGTACTTACAGGAGGGGGCGACAATGTATCATAATAATAATTTTTATTTTCGGGACTAACAATATTTAATTTATGAGTATAACTTGAACCAGTCATGCCATATCCACGAGCCCCGTTAGTTCCCCCCTTTAATGAAAATACTGACCAAACGCTTGTTGGCTTGGTAAAGTCGCCCCACGTGGAAAGACTCTATTCGGATATAAATTACCACCTGTTAGAGAGAGAGGAGTTTTTAAATATTTTTTTTGTAAATGACTATATGGCATACCCGTGGTTAATTCAGTTTGTGTATTTAATGTTGGGTAACCCATCGTTTTCCCAAATTTAGTTCTTTTCATTTTATTCGCTGATTCAAGTATTTTTTTAATACTTCTGTGTTTTTTAAGTCTATTTAAAAGAGTGCTTTTTTTAATTAATACTTCGGAGTTTTTCTTAGAAATTGATACTTTATATTTTAACGCCAAAAGTCTTAATTTTTTTAATGACATTGTGTCTAACATTGTTTTTTTTAATTTTCTCGAAGGAGACTTACGCGAAGGAGACTTACGCGAAGGAGACTTCGGTTTATTCTTTTTTAAAACTTCATCCCAGGCTTCCTGCAAAGAAATACCCTTAGAGTATTTTAATTTCATTACTTTTTTTTGCAACGACATCTTTCCAAATTGATATTCTCTATCCATCATAATAATACATAATATTATTATTTTATTTTATTAATTATTCTTTAAATATTCATATGTACAAAATGTTATAATGTTCGATGGTAATCCTCTTGCTAAATATATTAAAATACCAGAATAATACATACTTTTATTTTTATTTAATAGCTTTATTATTTTTAATAAAGATAAATTTATTTCATTTCTTTTAATTGTTCTGATTGTATCCATCGGGTATGTTATAATTGTAGAAATCGTTTTAGAAAAAATGGTTATTCCAACTATATTTTTTGTATTATTTCCAAATTTGTTTTTAAGGTATTCATATATCGGCATTTGAAATAACATTGATATGTTAATTAAATATGTTGGAATAAGTGAATTATAGAATGGGTATATTCCATTTTTATTATAATACAATAATGTATTAAATGAATTACTAATTTGGTATTTATGTCTAATAAAAAATGCTGGACATGTAATTGTTGATGCAAAACATGATGCGATATAACCTGAGCCAAATATGTTATTATTTTTTAATTTATTATAAAAGGGAAAATAAATACCCCAAAATATTGGTATAGATATTATACTTGGTATAAGCCCTCTATATAAATATCTTATTGAATTTTCGTATTTTATATTTAATTGTTTGTGTGTTCTTATTACATCAAGTGGATTACATATGATTGTTGATAATATTCCGGATGTAAGTCCATAATATAAATCTTTATTCATTAATTTAAAATATATTATTATTTTAAATTAATGATTGTTTTAGTAATTATAATAATTGTGGTTATAACATTAATAAGTATTCAAAATTACAGTAATAAATATAAATTACTGGAAGGTCACAAAGACAGTAAAAACAACACAGACAGCAAAAACACCACAGACAGTAAAGACAACAAAGACAGTAAAGACAACAAAGACAGTATACCCGATGTCAAGTGGCCATATATAAATTTAAAGGATGAGAAAGGAAAAAACATTAATATGTTATGTATTAGAGCTTATTTAATAACAGAGTCTGAGAAAGAACAATTTTTAAAATATTATAATAGTGGAATTAAATTTATAGGATGTTCAAGTAATCAATCTTTTCCGAGAGTCTGTGATAATAAACACGGTTCTTGTCATATAGAAAAAAACATTTTAATTAATGGGAAGAAAATAGAAGATTATGTGTTAGGCTGGTGTTCTTGCTTTAAAGAACCGGATAAATATATTAAATCCGGAATTCCAAAAATATTAATATCAGAATCCGATTTTTGTGACACTGATTATATTAAACCAAATGAAAATAATAATAATAAAATATATGATTATATAACTATTCAACCAAAAGATGGAAATAGTTGTGATGATGGGTGGTATCATTATTATAAAAATTGGACCTTAGCTCAAAAATGTATTAAAATATTTACTGACGAGTTGGGTTATAAAGGCTTAATAGTTGGCCGCGATGATTGTCCAGTAAGAGTCGATAATATAAATTTGGTAACTGTAACTAAACTGTTATCATATACAGAACTTCTTGATAAAATGAGACAGACAAAATTTATTCTTTTGCCAAATTTAGAAGAGGCATCTCCGAGAGTTTTAACCGAGGCATTATCATTAAATGTTCCTATATTTCTATATGATAATATATTATGTGGTTGGAAATATTTAAACGATAAGACTGGTATAGGATTTAATGAGAATAATATATCGGAGAAAGTTCAAACATTGATGGAAAATATTAAAAAAGATAAATACTCTCCGAGAGAATACTATATAAATAATTATGGTCTTAAAAACAGTGGGAAAAAATTAAAAGATTTTCTTAAAAAAATAAATCCAAATTTATCAAAATGTAAATATGTTAAATTTCCAATAAGTTAATCAAGAATATAATTTATTATCTAATATAGCAAAACACGTTCAGACTCATAATTTTATGATTCTTTTAATATTACTTATAATAATATCATGTGATAAAGCTTTACAGATATCATAAAATCTGCGTTTTAAATGTACAAAGGTGTAAAATAAAATAAAATAATATTAAAATAAAATAATATAAAATTAAAATAAAATAATATAAAATTAAAATAAAATAATATAAAATAAAATTTAATATAATAAAGAATGATTAATACATTTGGTGGTTATGAAACAACAAATCTGAAAATGGTTTTAAATAGAAATAAACAAAAATATGATCAAGATTCAATTGATCGTATTGATGAAATAATACAGGGTAAAAAATTTAATGATAAAATCAAATTAAAAAAAATACAAAAATATATATTAAAATATTTAATAAAAAGAGAATTATTAAAAGAGGATGGATATGAGGATTTTACTTATGATTATATAGATACTAATACAATATTACAAATGATGATACGCCTTTTACGTCGAAATGAACTAATGGTGGCTCCTTATAATTATTATTTATCTCTTATATTTTTTGATTTACGGGATACTGAATACGATTCAATTCCATCTGGCAGTTATTATAAATATAAAAATTTACTATTAAATAATTTTCTTATTATAATATCTAAATTAAATTTAACAACAATTGATATAATTGATCCATATTTCAATTTTTATGATATATATTCGATTGATGAAATAATGAATTATTTTAATGGTGTAACAAGATTACTTGAATTAGAGATAGTTAATTCATTCGGTGGTTATGAAACTGATACACTACAACAATTAGAACAATTTAATAATTTTGGAAAAAGTAAAATACCCGAGAATGTTATAAATAAAAAATTATATTTAAAAATTAAAGCTAAAATCCAAGGAGAAATAAAAAGAAAAAAAAGAAGATGGGGGGCATATGATTCAGGAAGATTGGTTAGAGAATATAAGAAAGATGGAGGTAAATATAAAGGAAAAAAAAGTAATAGCGAATTAGAACGATGGTATAAAGAAAAATGGATAGATGCATGTAAATGGCCTATAAAAAGTCCCTGTGGTCGTTCAAAAGAAAAACGAAGTATAACATATTGTCGTCCATCTATAAAAGTAAATAGTCAGACACCGAAAACAATACAAGAATTTACTAAAAAAGAAATTAAAAGTAAATGTTTAGATAAGAAAAAAAAATAAATCCAAATTTATCAAAATGTAAATGTGTTAATCAAGAATATAATTTATTTTTCAATTTATTCATAAATATTTTTGGAGAATAATTTAATGAATAGTTATAATCCCGATATTTAAGTGAATATTTACTTAATTTATTATCTAATAATATCCCAAAATGGGATGAATTATAATGATTGGAACCAATAAGATTTCCTTTTATTTTAAATAGACCAAGATTTGCATTTGTGTTTTTTAAAATATGATATACACCACTCGAATTATTTTGTTTATATAAAAAAAGTACGACATTATATCCAAGTATTAATTTATTACTTAATTTATTTACTGTATTATCTTTTACATAAATAAATTCAGTATTATTTGGTCTAAATGGTTCAATTAAATAATTCCAATATTCATTTGCAAAGAGCACATAAAAATGTTCTTTTTTTTCTTTTTCTATTTCTTGTAAAGTTATAAATATATCTTTGTGTTCATAATCATGCGAACATACGATTAATGAACCGGATTTTATTTTAATTTCATTTCTTATTATATATTTTGTATTAAATTCTGTGTATATCAAAAGTATTATAAGTATTAATAATATCAACATTAATAATTAATAATAAAATTAATTTAATATAATTCCGGATTAATATAAGAATCTCTACATACTTTTGGAGTATTACCCAATTGTTCAGCCGTATATTTAATTGCATTAATTCGAGCTTTTGGGTCGGACTTTTTAAGTAATTCCTTATATTTTTTACTAAAAATTTTATTTGCGGAGTATGTTCTAATATCTTTACATGTCATATTTTCATCGACATATTTTTTTAAAAATTCATTTAAGTCTGCCGCCATTATTTTACAATAATGATTATTCTCTATATATTGAAATACATATTTTCCGGGAATACTGATTAATTTATTAATAAAAATTATATGTTCTTTACTTAATTTTTTAACATGAATTATTCCTCTTTTACCTTTAAAATTAAAAGAACCGTCTTTAATAGAATAATTACTCTTTTGCATAGTACAGAGTCCAGTCGAATCATTATCTTTTAAATATATTTCATTCCCAACTCGAATATTTAAGTCTTTCATTAATATAAACATGTTAGCTATTATGTAATCTTTACTTAATAATTTTTCCTTACTATTTTCCTTACTATTTTCTTTACTTTTTTCCTTACTTTTTTCCTTACTTTTTTCCTTACTTTTTTCCTTAACAACTTTTGTAAATTTATTAAAATTTAATGAATCAATTTTAAGATATTTAGATTCTTTTGAAAATAATATCCAAACTGGATGATATATGTATTGTTTTCTATTTTTAGCATCAATTCCAGTTACCTGAACTTTATTTCCAGAGTCTTTCGATATTCTAACATCTTTCCAATTTGGTGGTATTCTTAATTTTTTAATTCTTATCTCCTCAACGTTAGGATAATTTTTTAAAGTATAGTAAGACTCCATAAATGAGTATTATTATACTTTATTTTATTTATTTACTTATTTTAACTTTACTTTACTTTACTTTACTTTACTTTACTTTACTTTACTTTACTTTACTTTACTTTACTTTACTTTACTTTACTTTACTTTACTTTACTTTACTTTACTTAATAGTTTCTGTATTTTCCAAATTTATATTGTTTAATTCTTGAAACTGGTATAGCAGAGTCAATTTTTAATCTATATTGTCCTTTTGTTCCGAATTTTACAGTTTCAGATTTTACAGTTTCAGATTTATTTAGAAAATGTTTGATTAGAGAATATATTAAATACATAATTAATAAAGACGCAATACCTATTCCAACGTATTCACCAATTTTTAGCAGTAGTTTCAATAACCCCTCGCCTGCACCAGCAGCAGCATTATAACTTCTAGAACCAATATCAAATAAAGCATCTATTGGTGTCATTACTGTATATGTGTAATAACTATAGGGAAATTTTGTTAAGTCTGTTTGACAACTATACTTTTTATTCGATTTACTATCTTCGGCGGAACTGCCAGTTTTTATATATTCAACCGCAGGTTCTGTCTTAGATGTACTACAATTAACAGTTTTGGGCATGGGATTTGAAGAAGTCTCCGACGTATTACAATGACATATTTCAGCTGAATATGAAATAATATTAGATGTCGAACTACACACCAATTTTTCATGCGTTTCTGCTAAAATATCGTCCTTTCTGTATACATAATTGCAACCACTGTGTGCAATACAATACTCTACAAGAGCAAATATACCAAATATACTACCACCAACTAAAAGAAATGCTGAAATCGCCTTCATAAAATCTTTAAGTTTAAGAGGTTCTTTACCAGTTGTTTTTGCTTCGTTCGCATCTGCAAGATCTTGGTTTTCTTTCCATTTTTTTTCTAATTCATCAAAAGATTTATCATTTGAGAAATCATCTATTCCATCATATATTTTTTTAAGTGCGGCATTAAATTTCTTCCCGCCATTACGGTAGTCACTATTAGGCATAGTTGTATCTAATCCTACTTTTTTAAAATTTTCGTACAATTTAGAATGTAAATCACCATTAAATTGTTTTAATAAATCTGCAAGATTTGCCCCTGTTTTTCTTGTATAATCTGCAAAATCTTCACCACCAGGATATTTTTGGGTTTTATACATATTATCTGAAATAGTTTTTTTTGCAGCCCTTAATGCGTCCTCATATGGTTTGTTTTTTCCAAGTTCTGTTTGTGTTTCTGTGCTAATATCATCAAATACTTTCAGAACATTTTCAATTCTTGGGTCATCTATTTTTAATTTTAAATTTTTAGCTATATTGTCCCCTAAGTTTTTACGAAATTGCTTATACTGAGTACTAGTTGTATCATATAATTCTGTTGTTAATTGATCAAATGCTTCTTTATACTTACCAGCATCAGAAAGTGCCTTTGCCTCATCCGATGCCTCATTCTGAGCCTCTTGTGTCTCTTCTGCAGTCGGGTCAGTCGGGTTGCCAGGTGCGTCACCTGCTGTACCATCGGTATCAATTGTATGTTCCATTCTTATAATTAAAAATATAATAATTTTTAAATAAAATCCATTTTATTATTTTTATAATCCAAATAATGATCTAATTTTATTGATAATTTTAAAATATTTAAATAAAAGAATTAATATTATACAAAATATGAATATAGAAATTGATATATCCATAACAAATTGTTTTTTTTTAAATATATCATGATATGTTTTTATTGCATCTTGTAAAATACTTGTTTGTGTAGCCATCTCGTGTTGATAATTAACTATCTTAGCATTGAGTTCACCCTGACTCCGAGCAATATTTGTCCATTTATCTCTGGTTGACTTTGCGTTTGCATCAGCGGATTTTAAGTTTTTACAGGCATCACCGACACCCTTTGTTGAATCCTTTATTGCACTACCGGTTGCACCAATACCCATACCACCAAGCATTGAAGCACCAAGCACTTCCATTAGTCCGAAACCGAAGAACGCCATTTAATAATTAATAAATATAATAAATAATAAAAATAATAAAAATAAAAAATAATAAAATAATATATTTATTAATTATTAAATGACTTCTTCGTTATGTACTAACGCTGCGACACAAGCGGGAAATTTTGGTGAAACATTTGGATATGCCGTCGCAAATATGTTTGGTATAGGGGGTTTTATAAAAAGTGCTGCGGGGGGGAAAGCGAACACCGCCTTAGATAATTTAAATAAACAAATTGCATCAATAAATGAAGATACTAAGGCATTTGCGCAAGCGATGAATATTCGCGTGATTCAAAATGAAACTAAATTAGATGCAGGTTTATTACAAGGATTTCAATTAGGACAAAAAGAATTATATTCACAAGTTCAATTTAATGAAGAAAAAATGAATGATGATATATCATCAAATAGAATATATATTTTTGCTTCTTGGGCTTTATTGTTGGTTATGTTGATTTTTCTTATATTAAGTTAACTTTATTTATTTAAAAATGAAGAATAATTTAAAATGAAGAATAATAACAGATTGAAAATAATTAAAATATTGACAATTATTAAATGAATAGTAGTATTCAAATAAGTTCTATAATATTGATATATCAATTTATATATCTATTATTTTATTATTTGATTAAAAATATGCCAGACTTAATTTCGTGGTCTATTTTACCGGGATTATTTATAATATGTGTTATGTATTTAACAAATTGTGAAGTTTCTCTTAAAACAAAGATAATACTTACGATAATTAAAGTGATTATCTTAATTTTAATATTAAGAATAAGTAATATTTCAATTGGTAATTATTTAATTGGACTTTTATTTTTAATTACTTATATTTCAATATCTAATGTATCCAAAATTTACAAATGTAATGTTAAAACAAATGAATTAATTATTACAACGATTGTATCTTCTGCACTATATTTATACACATATTTACTTAGTTAATTTACAGACTTACCAATTTACAGACTTACTTTACAGACTTACCAATTTACAGACTTACTTTACAGACTTACTTTACAGACTTACTTTACAGACTTACTTGGTTTTATCTATAAGCATACCTCCACCAAAATCAAATAACATATACATTATAAAATATGACATTAATGTTATAACAAAAATAAATATTACAGAAATAATAAAATTTATAATTCTATTTATATTTAATTTATCTATATAATCTTTTAATACAAAAGCTAGACTAAATATAATACTTTGTAATATAGAACCGAGTAGAAATGCATTTATAATATTATCTGATTTAAATTTTTTAATTATCGGAAGTTTCATTAAAATTACAATATATTATTTTTTTTAATTTTATTAAGTATTTCTCTAACTTTTGGGGACATACCATCATCTTTGTCAACAAATGAATCAGAATCACTGTCTTCTAAATAAATATTTTTTTTGTCTTTTAAAAGTGTTAATATATTCAATGATTGACATAAGCCTAAAAATTTCAATTAATAAATGCAATTTCATATGTCAAATAAGCTAAATTTGCTCCTTTAAATTCTCCAAATGAATGATCTTGCATTAAATATAAAAACATTTTAATATTTTCTGAATCTTTTTTTAAATTAATTGGTAAAATAGCAGTATCTTTTGTATACTTTGATTTTTTTTTAAAATTATTAATTAAATTAAGGTCGGCATTTTTTATTAATAATGTAAATGTATAAAACATATTTATTATGAATTCATTAAAAATATCTTGACATTTATCATCATAAAATCTGACACAAACTTTTTTAATAATATTATCTAAATTTACTGTGGAATAATTATTGAATATATCGTTATATAATTTAATTTGCATATATTCTTTTCTTGTAGTTTTTATTGGTGTATTTTTATTTAGTGTATTTCTATTTATTGTACTTATATTTAGTGTATTTCTATTTGGTGTATTTCTATTTGGTGTACTTATATTTAGTGTATTTCTATTTATTGTACTTATATTTAGTGTATTTCTTTGTTTTTGAATACGATAAGTGTTTCTATTGTTCATTTTATTATTGTTCATTTTATTATTGTTCATTTTATTATTGTTCATTTTATTATTTAAATTTAAATTAAATTAAAATTTAAATATTTTATCACAGTTTAAACATGTTACAAATGTTGTCATTGGTTCATCCGCGCTACGTGTTTGTGCTTGTGTATATACAGTTTTCATACTTTTACAGTATCTACATTTTATTAATCCGTCCTTTGGTTCTTCTGTTTTGCTGGAAAAATATTTTGCCATAATTTTTAATTTTAATTTTGAATAAAATTCGGGATATAATTCTTCGTGTGTCATATTTGCAATGTTTTCAGCCTTCCACGATTTGGAGAATATATTTTCTCGAACCATGTCAGAATTTGGTGTATATGTTATATTTGCTAATATTTTTCTTCCTGTTTGAATATATATTTTTTTATAATATATATCTGAAAGTGTTTCTAAATTTTCACATTTATTAAATATACCTTTTTCTAAACCTATAATAATATCATCAGTTTTTTCTAAGTTTAGACTTAAACTGAATTTATTGATATAATACTGTCGGGTATCTTCAATACAAACCATTCTATTATAATATTTTAATTGATTTAATTGATTTTTTTTTAAAATTAATTAAAATTTGTTAAATAATAAATAATATAATATTATTGTTATATTATATTAAAATGGGAAGAAAAGTAATATGTGAAATGGATTTAAATGAAAGTTCATCCGAACTTGATTTAATACACCAGAGTAGTTATAGATCTGCGAAGGGAAACCCGAAAAGTGGCTCTATTCAATTTAATAAAGATGATCTTGATACATATATAAATAGACATTGTGTATCAGAAAGAAAATTAAAAAACGAAGCAAGTAATTCTGGTTTCTTTTGGTTTTTATTACTTATTGTATTAATAATAATTGTCACATCTTCTATAATGATGATACCAAAATCATCTCCCGCAAATTTTGGTTCATTTTCATACTAATTTAATACTAATTTAATACTAATTTAATACTAAATTTTACAAATTATATAGTACTTAAAACTATAAATGAGTTATTAATTATTAAAATGAAGAAAGTTTATATTAATGAAGCAATTCTGAGTGCCAATAATTCGTCTTTGAAGTGTTCAAATCATGGAGCTGTGGTTATTTATAGAGGTAAGATTATTGGTAGGGGATACAATAAGGATTCAATAGAAAATATAAACAGAGTTAATAAATGGACAATCCACGCCGAAGTAGATGCTATAAAGAATGCTCTCCGTAATATTTCTAAGGAAAATCTTAAGCAGAGTATTTTAGTTGTTGTTAGAGTTATGAAAGATGGAGAAACGTCTATGTCTGCGCCATGTAAATGTTGTAAGAGTTTTATTGAAAAGTGTGGTATAAAAACAACATATTATTCATAAATTTAAAATCACACTTTAATGTAATAACAATTTAACGTAACGTAATTAAATAAAAAATAACACTTTAACGTAATAACACTTTAACGTAATAACAATTTAACGTAACGTAATTAAATAAAAAATAACACTTTAACGTAATAACAATTTAACGTAACGTAATTAAATAACAAATAATAGTTATTTGTTATTTAATTATTTTAGTTCTTTTTTTTAATTTTTTAGTTCTTTTTTTTAATTTTTTAGTTCTTTTTTTTAATTTTTTAGTTCTTTTTTTTAATTTTTTAGTTCTTTTTTTTTAATTCTTAATTCTTTTTTTTAATTTTTTAGTTCTTTTTTTTAATTTTTTAGTTCTTTTTTTTAATTCTTAATTCTTTTCAATTTCTATCCTGCTTCTACGGTAGATTCTTCTTCTTCCTCTTCTTCCTCCTCTTCTTCAACTTCTTCTTCTTCTTCTTCTTCTTCTTCTGGGTCTTCGTCAACGATAGAATAACCGACTAATTTTTGATTTCTGTAAACTTTTAGCTGAACTACTTTCCAACCAAGTCCATATTGTGTCTTTCCAACAAACCAAACACCAGTACATTGAATAATTGCTACAATTTCGGAACCCTTTTCAAGACAGGATAGATTAATACCGGAATCATCTAAGATATTTACAATTTCTTTATTTTCTGAATAAATATCAAATTGTGGGACAACTTTGTCTCCAACAGATTTAACTGGCAATTTAAGTTTCAGTGTTGCTGGATATTTATCATTTTTAGATTTTTTCTCCGCACTTTTATAAAATTCTTCGAGAACTTCTGGTTTTTGTTTTTTACCAAACCAATATTCAGATTGTTCAGTTGAATATTGTTTAGTATGAGAGTCAAGATCGCGAATTAGAGATGAAAATGTTGCTAAACTGCTATTTTCCGAATCTTCCATAGCCATACTCGCATTTACAGAATATCTGGTTAAACCACCAGTATCAGATTCATTAATATCAGCACCAAATGGGATTCTCATTCTTGGAGTCTGCAAAATTAATGCACCATTCTTCTTCGTTTTTGGGTTATTATAATTTAACAAGATACTTTGACCACCGATAGCATTCTTTCTGGGTTCTTTAAAAGAGACATTTTCTACACTGAATTCGCTTGCTAATACAACTGTGGACATCTTGGTTATACTAATATATGTTGAGTATCTTTAAGTAAATTTTAAATTTGTAAATTTTTTAATGTTGAAAATTTCATTACGTAATTATGTTATGTTTTATAATAAATTTACTTAAAGATTTGCTATATAATTAAGTATAATAAAATGAGCACAGAAGTATCAACCGTAGTAATTGACGAAGTAAAGACCGAAGTAAAGACCGAAGTAAAGACCGAAGTAAATAACGAAGTAAAGACCGAAGTGAATGAAGTTTCCGTGGATCCACTTGTTCAACAGTTAACCAATATGGCTCAATTATTAGAAATTTTAGGTAAAACGAGCAAAACTCTTACGGTAGAACTTAAAACTCTTACAAAAGATGTAAATAAACTCAGATTGTCAAAATCGAAAGGAAAAAGAACAAAGCGTGTAGTTGACCCAGATGCTCCAAGAAAACTTGGAGCTCTTGAAAAGCCGGTTGATATTACAACTGAACTTTCTGAATTTCTTGGATTTACCCCAGGTGAAAAGATGGCACGACAGATGGTTACTCAGAATATTAATAAATATGTAAAGGAACACGATTTGCAGAACCCAGATAATCGGAGATATATTCTGCTGGATACTTGCGACGAAGGTCGTAAGCTTGGAAAATTGCTTCGTGACCCAGACCAACCCCTGACCTTTTTTAATATTCAACGTTATCTAAAAGTTCATTATCCCAAGGCTGATCCCGATAGTCCACTCCCGCCACCACCAAGTCCAACCCCCGTGAGTGTGCCCGCGAGTGTGCCCGCTGCTACTACCGGTGGTGAGAGTGA
>JGI20154J14316_10003016_pt1 | contig 13730 bp, 9 predicted proteins | sample COG_04_FD_14316 | JGI IMG/M metagenome (IMG submission 14316) | reverse complement strand
TGCTGCACCACCATTAGCTGCAACAGTTCCAGCTTTCTTAGTTGTGTCGCTATAAACATAATACAACTTAGCAATATCTGTTTTATGCAATCGAATATCAGAGTAGCCATCAAATGCATAAGTGAAAGGAGCAGAATTAGTTTGAGAATATGCTACGGTTTTTGTTCTTAATGATTTATTATTAGCTGGATCAGTTTGAGTTTTTGCAATCGTAATAATGATATTACAATCAGCATCATTCTCATTAGCATCTAAGCCACTTACTGTTACTGTCCCACTTGATTCTGATACATTGGTTGTAAGAACTAGACCACCATCATCTTGTGTTAGGAAACCGGTTGTGCCGACTAATGATTCCCCAGTGGCTAAAGCAAAAGTTTTAGAGGTAGCAGAGTTACTATCTTTATTAAACTTATATTTTTTCTTAAGTATAACTCGAGGAACTTCTGGAGTAGGTGACACATGTGATCCAAGATGTTTAATTGATCTATACGGTAGACGAAACACTTGTGTTGTTGGAGTTATTCCAGTTCGAGTATTAGAATATAATTTACCTACATGTGCAGTAGGAATTACTCCAACGAACGAAGTAAAATCATCACCTGTACCTTGTTCGTGTGGTTGGTTAATTGTATTCACCAATGTTAACGAACCACGAGTAATATTTACATCGAATACATGCAATCTAACTTCTGTGTTTGCAGTGCTAGGTACATGTTTTTCAAGCGATCTAATACGACATGTGCCTACACCCAATACTGTACCATCTAGATGAATAGTACCTGCTCCACTAGTTCCAAGTTCACTTTCAGGAATAGTGACATCCCAATTAGTAGTATAATTAGTACCACCGTCAAGGATTGTAATTACAGCGGATCCATCATAGCTAACTTCTAAATCGAATATAAGACCGACTGCACTACCTGCATTACTTACAGCAAAGTCAAGATTTAGTGTTACAGTTCCATCTGCAGCAGTTTTCTTAAAGTTATTAGTACTTGCGTGTGCAGCAGTTTGTTCATATCTTACTTTTTGTCGTGTTCTGTTTGAAGTTGGACCAGTACCAACAGTGTCAATAAAGTGAGCAACCGCCGCGGTGGGAGTAGCTGTCTGTAATGTTGCAATGGTGAAATTATTAATATCTGGCATGCCTCTTGCAGTAGAAGCAGTAATTAAAAAGTAATTACCATAGTTAATTTCTCTTTCAACATCACCTTTTGCTATAGTACTAGTACGAGGCTTGTCAATTTTAAGATATGTAGTGTTTAAATTTTCAACTCTATATCCATCAACATATATCGTGTTTGGTTCAATACCAAATGCAATCGTATTTCTACCATATGCATCAGCAGCTGTTATTGTCTCAGCATCGCCATCAGATACGATTGCTGCAGCTGTTTTATAACCATTATTACCACCTTCACTATTTAAATATTCTCTTACGTCATATTTAAAAGGAGCTAAAGAATAATTACCAGATTCTTCATGTGTTCTACGAGCTAATCTAGATGTAAGCTCGGTTGTATTATTTGGATCACCTGATCCTTTATCAGAAGCAATAACACCATTTTCAACAGTTAACAATAATGTGTATTGAGTATATTCAGAGTTAGGAGTCTGATCTTTAGGTGTTTTAATTAACTTAGTAGTAATATTGTATCTATCGGCGCCTGGAGCAGATAAGTTTGTTGTACCTGCAGCATTGTCGTTAAGAGATGAATCAGTAGATGAATTAACTACAGATTCAGTTATTTGTAGTCCGACGAAGTACGAAGGAGTATTTGTATACTTATCTAATATTACTTGTTGTGGTGCAACATATACAAATGTGCCTTTAATAAAATACGCACCTTCTTCGATAAGAGCTTGACAACCAGTTCCAACTGCTTCTGCAGTTGTTATATTTGAATCGCTAGTAGCATCATCAACAAAAGTAGATCCTATAAACTCAGAAGCAGTTGCAACACCTTCATTGACACCAACCTGAGCACCATCACCATTGCCGAATCCACCTACTCGGGTTTTCTTTGTAGTGATAGAAGATCCGCTTGAATCTAAAAGTTCAATAATTTCACCAGCAAGGAAATTCTTATTTGTACCACCGGTGCCATTCGCACGATCACCATCACTAGATATATATTGAATATATAGAGTAATAGCATCTCCAGAAGGATTATCTAAAATTCCAGTCCTAGTAGAATCATTTGCATCAGTACCAGCAGCACCAATAGACTGAAGTACTCTTGCTTTTACTCCACTTGTTACGCCTTGAATAATACTGTCTTTATAATCACCAAGATATGAAGATGTGACAAATGCAGTTCCACCAGTCGTAAACGTATCTTCAACTTTTATGTAATCATAGTTAAACTCGATTGAAGCTTTACCTCCGACTACTCGACCACCGTCAGTAAAAGTATGCTGACCATGATAATCAAGTTGACGCTGTATGGCAGTTTGTAGTTGCGTAAGTTCACGAGCTTGAACAGCGACTCCTGGCTTAAACAATACTCGATGATAGTTTTTAACTTCATCGAAATCGTCTAGAGTATACGCACTATTAGGATTTTTATTTACAGTTGTAATTGCCATATTTTATAATTCTCTTATTAAAATTCTATAATTAATTTAACATCTTCAATCTGAGATGTACTTCTTTGAATTGGATCTCTATTTTCAAGGAATAATACTTCACCAGATCCAGCATTGAAGCTACTAGGTGCAGCATTAACTCCAAGATCATGAGCAGAAGCATCTAGAGCTAAGGATGAAATTTCTTGACCACCAGTTTTAATTACCATATTCGCGTCGGTGGGTGGAATATAACCAGTTAGATCATTTTGGAAATAATAAATTCTCTTATTAGTTGTATCTACATTAACTATATATCCTTTAAATCCAGTAGTTGTATTTTCAAGTACATGATCATTGTCTTGAACAGCTTGAGCTAATTGAATACCAAGGTTTGTATAGGTGTTTGTGCCACTAGAACCAGACGAAGCTGTATGTGTAGTATCATATGTTATAAATTTCAATGTATTAATTGCTGCAGCCGGATTAGTCGGAATAACACCACCAATTAATGGATTACGAATAAGTGATATTTGTCTAAAGTCTTGAGTATTAGCAATTGCACTATCGGCTGTACCGCTTATTTGTACGTTAAGTCCAACATAGAAACCACCTAGTTCAAACACTGGATCACATCCATGACCACCATTTGCATGCGAACTATTAAATCCAGGACGACCTCGAGGCGAAATAATTGGAACAAATGATGCATTAGAGCCACCGCCACCGGCGATCACAGCCTGTGCTACACTATAATCAGCACCTACCGAATCAGTTCCTTCAGTCGCATTACCGCCGCCGATAATAATATCACTTACGAATGCACCACCAGATACATAATTAGCTTTTACAGCGCCTGAAGTTAAAACCCCAGAACCATCACCTGTAATAGTTATTGATATACCGGAACCGTCATCATTATAACCAGTACCACCAGCAATAAGTTTTAATCTTTCAATCCCTTGAGCTGAAGTTATTTCCCTAGATGCTATTTGTGATTGTTGCTGTGAATGTCGTGGATCAGTAGCTAAGAAATCACCAAAGGTAACAATATTTCCAGCATTAATAGCACCAATTGCAGCAGAAGTTGTTATTGTTTTACCACTTATAGAAGCTACCGTTACATCAGTAGGAACGCCTGTTGCAGCACTACCACTGCCAGCAGCTATCGTAAGTTTTTGACCAACGACGATCCTATCGTTTTCGTGGTTAATTGCAAATGTACTAGTACTAGTTAAACTTGCAGCAACAACACCTGTTGTTATTTCTGTTAGAGTTTTAACAGGCATATACGAATTAGTTAGGAATTTTTCAGAATCAGCCGCAAGAATAGTATACATGTACTTCCAATGGTAACCATCAGTTGTTGAAGTGATTGCAGCATCAACATGTGTTGGTACATCAGATACACCGCCTGAAACAGGAGCAATAATACACTTATAAACTTTAAAGTCTGCAGTTAGACAATAGAATGCTTTATCATGAATAGCTGGATCGGTTGAATCCCATGCAACAAATTCAGCACCTGGATTCCAATCATATCTTGGAACAACATGCGAAATATCTTTATCGGTTACTAATTTTAATCCAATAAGCTGTTGACGTGCTTCATTGATTCCGTCTAATGTATCACTGGGTGCAGGAGCGTCTGTATCACTAGTATTAGCTGTAGTAGTCCCTCCCCATGGACTAGATTTACCTAATCCAATGTATACATTGCTTCGATCCCCTTTAACTTCTTCAACAAAAGCTGCAGCGTTAAGTGATCTAAAGTTTGATGATATGATTGCGGCCATGATCTTTTCCTATAGTGTAGTTTCTTTAATTGCGTTTGATATATTTGACTGTATGTTTAATTTATTTATAGCAGTTCCGTCAGCAGTTATATCGTTTATATCTTCTATTAATACATTATCAAACATGTTTATTTTGTAGTTCCCTTGGAATTTCTTAGGTCCTAGGAACGAAGGATTTTCCTTTGCAACGGCATCTTTTCGAGCAAAATAATTGTTTTCAGGTAATACTGCTCTTATTTCAATGTCATGATTAGATGGTATAATCTTTTTGTGTATATAATCCGGTGCACGTTTTTCCTGTTGGTCAGATACTGTAATTGTAGCATCGTTTAAATAACCATAACCAGGATTTGTAATAGTAAATCCTGTAATTCTTTTAGTAGTTGAATTTCTAGTAAGAGTCGCAGTAGCTTGTACATTCGTAGACAATGGTTTACCATCAGCTCTAAGTGCATCAGGTGCAGATATCAGGATCGTAGGAGTACTCGTATAATCTTTCTTATTTAATCCAACTAAATCTAAACCTAAAGTTGTTGAATTAAGCTTACCGATTTTACTTGCTACAATTTCGTTGTCACCAGTAAGACTATCATCAGCATTTTCTTTTGCTAGAGTTTCTATAGCTGTAAGAGTGCTACCTAATTGATATCCACTACCAACACTAGCGACAGTAAACGATATTGCAGCACCACCTCCACCACCAAGAGCCGAATCGGGTATTGTAATAATTTCACCAACTTCATAATTACTACCACCAGCGTTTCCTAGTGTAATACTTGTTATAACACCATTTGTTGCTGCAGAGCCACCATCTGTTACTACAATATTTACTGTACCACTTGCGCCACTACCAGATGATCGACTTCCACCTGTTGTAACATTCGAATAAGTTCCTGCTGTACGAGAATCATCTGCAGCTATACCACCTATATTAAATGTATTATGACTACCACTAATAATTACTTTAGATACTGAACCTTTAGAATCTAATACTGCGGTCGCGATGGCACCAGATCCATCACCACTTAACGTAATGGCAGGAACTGAAGGATAACCATGACCTGTTTCAGCAACTGATAACTGAATTAGACCACCATTATCTGTGGTAGATTTCATTGTAATCTTAGCATCTTTATTTGGTCGTGCTACACCAATTATACCGAACGATGAAGCGATTGCTTGAATAAGTAAACCAACATCTTCAATACCAATATAACCTGGCTGAACTCCAGGCATAGATGAAAGTGTTTTTCGGAATGCGGGAGATGCAGCATATGAGTTCAAATATGTTAATGTATCGTCGCCTACACCTACTGTAGTATTAGGATTATCATCACCCAAAACAGCACGTACAGCTTGAATAATCATTAATACTTCACCGAAATATTTATGACCTGCTGGATGCACTAACTTATCGAAAGGTTCTTTCCACTGTGATAAGTTACGACCAACTTTTACTACATAAGAGAATTTCTGATAGAAATCTGAATCATGAACTCTTATACTCTTTTCGGATAAAAAGCCTGAATTTGTTAGGTATGATCCAGATAGTGCTGGACGGTTATATGTTCTTACATATCCTAATTGGCTTCCAGAACCATCTGTTTTTCCTGGTGCACCAACAACCATATAGTTTCTATCTTCGACATCAGATATGTCAAGTGAATAACCAAAGTTATGATTTGTTACTGAAGTATCACCTCTATACTGTAATTTCTGAGTCCAAACTTCAGTGTCATTATCGAATTCATAGTGATATATTTTACCATTGTCAAGTGCATCAGAATCAAATCCAGGCTCACCAATAAGTAAATTATCACCACTTATTTTTACAGTAGCACCATAATTCGTATTATCTCTTTCAGAAAGAGTTACAACACTTGGAAGAGAATTTATAGGATGCCATGTAATATTATCATCAATATCAGTAGTTCTTTCGAAAACATATACAGTATGATATGGATTGTCACGGCTTGTTATAGCGACACGTGGTGTCCCATTTTCAATATTTGTTATATCAGTTGCAGATGAGAAATATTGATTTGATATATCCTGTGTTGGCGCTAGTATTGCGTCTAGTTCATATAATTCAGTTACATTAGATTTCTTATATATGATTGCTCTACCAGATCTTACTACCGATACATTCGAATAATTTTCAAAAGAAACAACTAGATATTTTCCTTTTATTGTAATTGTTCCACCAAAGCCTTTATTAGCATCAATATTAGGACTATGTAATTCTGCAGGAGCTCTAATAGTTTGCAGAATTTGCCATGTCGAACCGACCTTTTTGTATATTATTACAGCACCATGAGGTTCGTTCGCAGCATCCGCATCAAACCCAACATGGCCTACTGCAAGATAATCGCCACTCAACGAAACTGATCGTCTGCCATGAGCAAATCGTTCACCGCTTGTTGGTGGTATAAGTTTACTATTAAAACGCCAAATGTTATTTCCGCTTGTATCAGTACCGCGATTCCAAATTTCAACTGAACCAGTATTAGCTACGCCTAATGTTGTTTCATCTCCAGGTACACTTACCGCTAATGTATTACCGTCTAGTGCTACGCATTGACCGAAATTATCATCAACAAAATTAGTATCAGCGTCTGTAAAAGTGCTTACAATCTTTTGTTCTTCTGTAAAAGTTGTTCCTGAATCTGTAGTAGTGTATACATATACCGCACCAGCATTAGCTTGTCCAGTAAATCTTATAGTATCACCACTGCCAATATCTTCAGCTATATTTTTATCTAAATTAATACTTACGCCATCAACAATAGATCGATTTTACTATCATCAGTAATATTACTTGCATCGGTAACACTTGTAACTACCATGCCAATTTGCAANCCAGTNGTATTTGCCAATGGAATAGTTTTATTATTTGAACCTTCAGGTGCATCTGCATCTGTCAAGATATCAACAATAGCAGCTTCTTGCTTTGGAGATGATGCAGCGAATGAATCACCACTTATTGAAACAGATCTACCAAACAAATCATCATTCGCATTATCAGAAGCTTGTATAATTTGTTTTTGAGAATAGTTTGATTGAATAGCAGACTTTGGATCATAACGACCATCTGAAGGCTTTAATGTCTTATCCCAAGGGTATGAAACTTGAATCTCTTGTTCATTATATAATAATTTAAAGAATGTTTCAATTGATTCAAATGATCCTCTTATCTTATAGAAGTCAATGATCTTTTGGTATACAGCTCTTTTATTAACTGGAGAAGTTTTATCTAATGAAGGAGCAATTTCCTTTTGCATTAAATCTAAAAACTGTTCTTGAGCTTCATTTAAATTTAATGAATCTTCAATCGTATTTAATCTATATGAAGGTCCAGCATTCATATGGTTGTAAACGAAAGTTTTCATTACAATCTTTCGTTTGTTTAACCGCGGTGATAGACCATATATATTTACAGTTCGACCAGTTGGTTCTGCTGAATCAGCTAATCTTCCTGGCAGCTTATTTGCGTTACTAATACTAATATTAGATTTAAAAATATCATCAACAACAGATGGATATTCAAGTAATCTTACTGTTGCACGTACAGAACCAAGTGTTGCGTCATATGAAGTACCGTCATTTGTTGCAACAAATATATCATTTATAAAATATTCTATATTTTCTTGACCTGAAACATTGTTTATGCCAGCAACAATATTTGATGCAACACCATTACCTAAATCTACAATCTGATAACTTGACCCAACAACTAATAATGCAGTGTCATCAAGATTAATTGGATCTCCAACAACTCTTGGTGTTCCATCTTCATCACCAACTAATAAAGCTTTACCGTCACTATCAAAAAACTTTGCAGAAAGTATTAGATTTCTTTGGAAGAATTTATTTGGTACGTCAATTCTAAATATGGCTTGGTTGTCTATAACGATGTCTTCGAATGTTTCTTCATCTTTATAAGTGAACTCTTCTAAGTTCATAAACTTATAATATGATTCCATGAATGCACGTATACCACCACTACCGTTATTACCATACGCGGAATTAGTAGCATAATCTAATAATTCTTCAGGTACTAACTGTTCGATTCTAAGATCTTCCTTAGATCTTGATTTAGCAGAACCAGTTAATTCATATTGATCTATACCAGAATTAGTATCACTAAAAGTAAGAATAATACCATCGATATCATCAAACGTTTGAGGCTGATCAAATGTAATGGTTAAACGATCGTCTGATATACTTGTGACTCGAGGTGTGCCAACAACACCTTTACCTGACATTACTTTACCGAGTATTGGATTATCTATTTCGTTTACATACGGGCTTCCATCTAAAACGGCAACCGGAATATATTCTAAGGCAATAGTAGTTCCATTCGTCACTAGAGCTCGTGTAAAAGCTCTTAGTGTCGTATCAAAGTCTATATTCGACCTTACGTCTTCAATATATCCTCTTGAAAATGAGTCTAGATTTTTTAAACTTTGTTGAGCCATAATTATCTCATTCTAGTAGTTGTTGAATAGTCGATTGTGCCTGAAGAACCAGAATATGCAATACTATCAACCGATCCTTTTGCATTAATAAAAGAAGATTCAATATTAATAATTTGATTTCTTTTTGGAGCAATATCTAATGAATTCGGAGTTAGTGTAACACGTATTGGTGTAGCATCATCGGGTCCAAAGTTATTTAAAGTAACAACGCCAGTTTCAGCATTAATTAATCCAACATTTCCATTTGTAATTATATTTTCGTTATTTACAATTTTATAAATGATTATCTGTCTATTATTTGAATCTTCTATAGATATATCACCAAAGAAATGATCTATACCATTAAATTTAATAGCAGTACTTGAAATATTAAATTCTATACCTGATGTGACAAAGAAAGATCCAGCAAATGTTAATGTAAAATCATTTTTTACACGACTTACTGAAGGAACAATTGTTTTAAATAAGAATGGCCGGATCGTAGAACTCGTAATAGAAGGATCAGCATTATCAATTAATGATAATAATTCGGAATGTCTAAATACCCCATCAAACCGATTTAGTTGATTAAAGTTATAATCTAATATGACATCTTTAACTAATGCCTCTAATGCCGATATTGATCGACTTGTGAGTGATGGATTAAATTTAAATATCGCATCAACCTCAACATTAGTAAACTCAGGATCTACGATCACTGGAGTAATCGATACAATATTTTTAGTTTTAACAATGGCTTTAACTTCGTCTTTTTCATTTTCAGTTAATGAATCACCAATAAGTGGTTTAATACTTATATAAGCTTTACCAAAATCTGGAATAATATTATCTTCACCACCCCATGTCGATATTGATTCAATGTTTGTAAAACCTTTCTGAATAATTGCAGAATAGTCTTGAGAAGTAACAGCCCGATCCTGTGCTTGGAATGTAATAGGAGCATTAAAGCGTATTGACTCAGTAGTTTCTGGAGCCGAACCACCATTTGCTGTAACAGTTGTTGTGACCGTAATGTCTGGTTCATTCAATGTTGGGAATGCTGTTACTAAGTCAAAGGAATTAGCACCGTTTGCTGCATTACCTTGTGTAACTAAGTAATCAAGAGTTACGATATTATCATTCACTGGTTTCTTACCAATGATGCCATCACCAAAGAATATTTGATAGAAGCCACTTGAATTTTCTTGTAGATGATATACTTGAGTGTCTGATACAACGTCTTGTAAAGTTGTAAATAACTGATAACTATCAAAAGTTTCTGATTTTTGATTATTCTGAACTCGTACTCTTAATGATGAAGTATCAGCATCTGAATCTGAGATTTGAAACTTTTGATTTTCAATATCGTTATCAACTCTATACGACAATGCACGTACTGTGCCTTCTGCTATAGGGATAGCATCATATGTAAATGTTTTTGTTGTTCCACCAGCTGTAACGATATCAGATCTAATAGATGTTTGTGATTCTAATGAGGAAAAGGTATATGATACACCATCAACAATTGTGGTGAACTTAGTGCCTCTTTCTAATACTAGAGTAGTAGGCAAATTAATTGAATCATTATTACTTACATCAACAACTAATTGGACAGTAGCTCTTGCTGCTAGTACAGATCGTGGTGTATAACCAAGTAATCCAGCTCGTGATACAACGTTACCTCTTATCTGAGCTGAATCAAGAAAAGCTTCGTTCAAAGCAAAGTGAGCTAGCATAGCATTATAATGTGTATTATAAGCAAGTATGTCTAATAGAACACTAAGACCCGATCCATCAAAATCATAATCTTTAAACTGAGATTGTGACTTCATGAAGTTTTTTAGATTATCTTTTATTTGATCAAAATCTAATTCTGATACATTTAAATTTGAGGCCATCTTTGTTTACCTTAATCGTCTTAAATTAATTTCAATGTCTTGTACTGAATCATTTTCTTTTATACTAAATACCACTATAATTCTATAAGTGTTTTCATCATTAGTTGCTTCAATTACAACATTGACATTTTGTATTCTTGGTTCATGTCTTTCTAATACGTTTATGACTCCATCCTTTAATGCTAATCTTGTTATTGCATCATTAGGTTCAAATAACAAGCTTCTTAAGTTTGCACCTAAAGCTGGTTGGAATGGTCTTTCCATAAAATTTGTTAACAATAAAGTTCGTATCGCGTTCTTAACAGCTTGCTCACCTACCAAAGGTACAATATCCTTTTTCTGAGGATGTACAATCATCTGTAAATTCAGATCGCTATAACGATCAATTGATGATGACTGGTTATTTTTCGTAGGCGTCGCTGTACTACTAGTAGATACGCTTGAAGTTGAAGTGTAAGTATATGCCATACCTTTATTTATACCTCTTTACAGTCATGTTTGTGTTTCGTATCGTCCTATTAATATAGAAATAGTTTCAGTATCTTCAGGGTTATCTTTTATTAATGACAACACACCAAGTAAAGATTGATTGGGTCCACTTGGTGGTAATAAAAACATTGCTTCTATGGCATCATCAATCTGATCTGCTGTAACTGATTCTGGATTGTTTATCCAGTTTTGTGCTAATTCATAACTCATGTAGAAAACTCCAAAAATGAATCAAAAACTTCAAAGCCACCAGTATATTCACCAGCACCGGCGGCAAGGTATTGTGTAGATTCTGCAAAAAATATATTCAATGACATTCTTCTATTAGTTCCAGACTGAGGTGTAAATGTATATTCAACTTTTGAAAACTCTTCAAAATCATCTTGATCTAACATAGCATGTTCTGTTACAGCTGTAATCGCTGGGGTGAAGAAATATATACCACCAGCTCTAGCTGTTGTTGATAAGCCACTCCAATTATAGTTAGCTGTAGATCCAGTCAGCGTACCAGTCGGTAAGTTAAACGTAGCATCGGTATGTCTAATTCCAAAATAATTAACAGTACGTTTATCCGTGCTATAATTATCTTCAGCACAATATATTCCAGCCCAATTTAAAGGTCTTAGCTTATCATCATCTAAGATTCTTATCTGCGCACCAAATTTAATTGATGTTACATTATCTGGTATATCTACAACTTGTGACCACTCGGTAGATCTTGTCCACATACCGGTATGTGACATTGCTGTTCCACTGTTTAAAGAACCTTCACCTCTAGTTGTATTGCTTACAATTCTAGTATGGTTTTGATTATTTAATTCGCCTTCTTGACCAGCACCACGATCTGCATTATTATTATTAACGCTGTTCATTCCAGCCCACAAATTTTCAGCACCGTATATTTTTAAAATTCGAGGTGCATAACCTTCTAGATAACTTGCAAGTGAATTTCTTCCAACTCGCAGTGTACCAACATCAAGGCCGTTGTGATTTGCAACGCGGCGCATCATTTGATTACCAATATAACTCGAGTACCCTTGGTTAAATAAAGGAGAGTAATGTAACCACCCAGCAAACCCTTTAAAGACACCTACATTTCTTATAGTACTCTCACCAAACTGTACTCCATTATAAGATGTCCATACAGGATAATTATCTTGGTTATATAATGAGTTATATAGCTCATTCGAATCAGACGAAGGAAGTTGATATTGACCTTGTACTGCAGCGACAACACTCATGATTACTGATGCCTCGCGATACCAGCTCCGTAGATTACAAAGTTTGGTGCAGTATTTGAACCACCATTTGCACCATAAGCTACACATACAATTTCCGCTAAACCGCCTCTATTTACTTTCCAATCCCATTTATTACCAAGGGCTGATGAACCATCTAAAAATCTAAAATATTGACTGTCAAAAGAAAGAATTATTGGTGTGCCGGCACCGGCACTAGAAGGATCAGCATTCATTATTGTCCAGCTTTTACCGACATCAGCTGCGACTGGTTGAAATATATCAAAAGTAATATTATCAGTTTGAGATATCTTTAGTATTCTTTTTCCAGAAAGAGCTTTAAATTGTGTACCGTTTAAATTAGAGTCGTTAATAGATAGTTCTGGACCACTCTGATTAACAAAGCTAAGTTGCCCACTACCATTCGTAGCTAAGACTTGATCGGAAGAACCATCAGTTGAAGGAAATTGATAGGTGCCATCACCACCTAGATGAGTAAAGTTATCATCCATCTCGTTATATGTGAGTGCACTACCTTTAGTAGATCTTTTAGTTAAACTCATTGTAGTTCCCCGTTTTCTCCATAATATTTTCCAATATATGCTGTGGTTGTTCCAGGATTATCTACTAAATAATCATCTGAAACATAATTAAATAAATCTTCTTCTTCCTTTGTTAATGGTTGCGAAAAATCGTAACACTCATCTACAAGCTTTTGTTTTTCGACTGGATCTGTTTCCGTTGCAATCCTTGATAATAGAGTTGAGTATACAGGCTTAGGTTTTGCTTTCTCTACCTTTATCTTTTCCTCTTTAACTTTATTTTCAGCTTTAGTTTTTTCTGCTAAAGCTTTTTCTGGTCTAATCTTAACAACTTTTTCTTCTTCTTTGGTCTTAGACTTATCTTTAATAGCAGCAATAGCCATCTTAACCTCCAGCGATTACATTGCCTGAGCCTTCAGCCGAAGCATTTGGAACCCAGCTACCATGACCGCTTGTCGCATCACCAATACGATGTACACCTTTACCATTTACAATCACAGTACTGCTTTTACCTACGGCTTTATCTCCACATCCTGTAGCATCATTTTCTCTAACTGCAGCTTTACCATTTACAAATACATTAGAAGAACCAGATGCATAAGTTGTTTTATGAAATGGATTGGGGGTGGCACTCGCATGCCCTTGATGTGAATCGCCTACTCGTGTAATTCCTGGCATATTATTCCCCTAGTTTAGATTAATCGTAGAACCGGTTACGTTTACATTTCCACCAGCAGCT
>JGI20154J14316_10003006_pt1 | contig 13746 bp, 15 predicted proteins | sample COG_04_FD_14316 | JGI IMG/M metagenome (IMG submission 14316) | reverse complement strand
CGGTTGGGTTCTTAAATTAAGAAATGATTTCATAATTTTATTAATGTATTCTTGACTTTTAGAAAAAACATCACTTATTCAGAACTTGTTCCATGTTTTTTTTACAAATACTAACGTGACGACATTAAATGCGAGTGAGGCCGCTGTAGACTCTCCTTGCTAGTGGGTGGCCTGGTAGCTAGTTCGAATGCTCACGATATTAGTCATCACATTCGCTCTTTATGAACGTGTGACCGGTCATAAACGCCGGTACACGAAGTAACGTACAAGTTATATATGCATACGTTTGTTGGCATTGAGGGTTGTTATTAAAGTAGATGCTTTAGTTACTGATGGTTCATCCGTTTGTAAAATAAGAATAGTTTTGTCAATACATATACACATAATTATGACATAAGATTATTTTTTTTTCTGAAATATAAATAGAAGTATACAGAGTATGAATCCCCCAAAAACGATGGCACAATTTCAAAAATTATCGACATATCTTAAAAAAAATTCTAGTTCATTTCCCAAGTTAATCCCTTCATTGCGTGCCCTTTCTGAGTTTGTGGGTCATGAAGAGATCAAAGAGACCATAGCGAAAATGGTTCTCTTTTTTATCTCACAATGTGCTGATGAAAAGCCTTTGAGACGTTCAAAGAGACGTCGTAAAACATTGACTCGTCATACCAAACGTCATCGAACACTCTCTGCAACCTCCGATGATGAGGATGAAGATTATGAACCGAATATGGATGCTGCCAAATCTGCATTAATTGCATTATTAACACATATGGGCCAGGACGATTCTTCAGACTCTGATGAAGAGGAAGAAGATCCTCCATTTGTGACCAAGTGTTGTGAACGTTTAAAGCTCTTGCAGGGCCATTTTGTACATACCCTCCTGCTCGGTAAGCCTGGTTCTGGCAAGACTACTTTCGCCCGTCTGATTGTGGATGTGTGGGATGCTCTTGGCATCATTGACAAACGTCGTTACCGCATTACAAAGCGTTCTGATTGGGTTGGCAAATATCAGGGTCATTCAGTGGCCAAAGCTAAAAAGCTGATTGAGTCTAGTAAGGGTGGTGTGATCTTTATCGATGAAGCTTATTCTATTATTTCCTCCAAGGATGGTGATGATATGTATGGTCAGGAAGTATTAACAGAAATTGTGGAAGCCATGTCAAATCCAGAAAAGCAAGTGATCTTTATCATGGCAGGCTACGAAAAGGACATGAAGCAATTGTTTACCTATAATGCAGGGTTGGAGCGGCGATTTGGATATGTATATCGTTTTAAAACACCTCCAGCTGAAATGATTGAACATATATTTTGTAAACAATTAAAGGAAAATCGTTGGAAATGTAACAAGTCTGAAAAGCAAAATATTCGTGATTTTTTTGGGCGAAATCACGCAAAATTGACACATGGTGGTGGTTCGACAAACCAGTTAATCTTTCACAGCAAACAGGCTGCAATTGTGCGTCAATTCCCTGAGAAATCCAATTCAGAGTTAACGTTGGTCGATTTGGAGGAAGGGATGAAGACTTTTTTGGGACATGCACAAGTCTTTCAAAAAGCAACACCACCTCTGAGTATGTATTTATAAATATCGGCTATTTAAAGTTGCGAATGTCTACAAAGATGTTTCGTTGGACATCAGTTGGATGGAGTCTGTTTTTATGGATCCTTGTCTTCATATACAGCTGGTTTGAAGTTGAAGATTACAAAGTCCAGTGGAAATTGTTACCAGTCATTACATGGACCATTTCTGCCGTTATTTTAATCACATTATTAGCAAAAGACATGGCCAATCAAAAATCAATCATTTTGGCACTCAGTTGGTCAATCATTGTCTCCATTGGACTCATACTCTACAATGTCAAGGTGATCGATTCCATTGCTCTGAACATACATGTCACAATCATGTCTGGAATTGTTGCTCTACTCTGGTGTATCACTTCACATACAGCACATATGACAGAAGCAGGGCTTCACTGGTACATCTGGTTTATGCTGCTCATCTTGACACTTTGTTGTACTTTTAATTCAAATCAAACACAAGGTCAAACCATATACATTGTTGCAGCTGGCATTGTATGTGTTCTTCATGGTGTCTACATCTGGCATGTTTTTCGAGTACAATCACCCGGACAAGAACGATGCCAACATATTTTTAGAATAATATCTTGCTTCATATTAACCATCATCTTACTTGTCTCAGCAATACTGGACAAAACAGACAACATCACAAAAAAACATTTACAGGAGACCATCATGGTAGTTGAAGTTATAGCACTCCTCATCATCCTCACAGATTCCATAATTGGATTTTCACGTGATCCAATAAACGATGGTTATAATAATGTAAATCAAAATGTTGTATGAAATTGCAATGGCCCTTGCATTTATTGTCCTCTTGATTATCACCCACTATATCTTTGAAAATATAACAGAGATAGTTTTTGTAGCATGTAAAGTCATGACTGCAGCATATCTGTGGGTTCTACTCTGGATCATGACACAATTACATCGCCTACCTGAATGGCAAAATGCTTTCTCAGAGTCCATTTCAAATCTAGTAGATTTAGCAAACTTTACAAAACCAGAACTTTAATTTTTTATAGATTCTTAGTTTTCACACCCACAGATGTACATGATAACATCGAATTAGGGAAATACACCTTGTACCCATCCTTTGCAGACACACACACATAAATCAAACCAACATGATCCAACACATATTCTGACCCATTCACACGAATATTATCTCCATGCTTAAACATACCAGTGGAACGAAATGTTGCTCCAGCCAACAAAGATACAATATAAGGCTGCATTGCATAACCAAGGCCAATAGAAAATCCACTAAACAGTGATGTTGCTGTGGAAGAGCCAATCAAATGACCTACCAAAAAGATAAAGACCATAAACATAATAGTAAAATGAACTGTCTGACTAGTGTAAGGAGTACACTGGAAATAAGTATGCAAAGACCAACTGCAATAGCCAGAAAACACTTGGGCAACAATAAACATTCCCACACAGACCAAAATGTCGTCCATAGATGTCCAAATTGAATGCAATAAGATATCTAAGGATTCAAATGACATACACTCTGCTTGTAAATATAACTTATATAGTATCATACAATTAAGGTAGTCCATTCGATAACACTTCCCAACACAATTACTGTGGTAGTCCATTCGATAACAAAAGTCCAAACATACACTTTTGCAACGAACCGAAAATGACAATGGTTGCAATAATAACAACAAACGTTGATGACCTGGCAAATGTATCAGACAACATCTGACTCAGGGCAAAGGAAATAGCACCACGAACACCACACATTGAAAAAAACAACAGCGCACGGACAGACCAATACTGACGCGAACACAATCTCATCAAAACACCAATGCAAAATACAACAACAACACGTGCAGAAATACAAGACAACAGCACCAACAAACTCTGGCCAATATATTTAGAGTCATATGTATGGAAACTCAATCCCAATAATAAATATACAGACGATTCAATGATCAAAGAAATAGATCCAACTGACTCAGAGACAGACTCTGGACACTGCAACAACGCACCATACATAAATAACCCAAGGATACCAGATATATCCACACATTCACAAAATGCATAAATCATCAATGCAACCACATAATGCGCAGTCATGTCTGTCACAGTCGCACGATTCATCATCATCGCACCCAACAAACCCACAGAGGCAGCTAGGACAGAATATAACACTGTTAATACCACCACTTCCATTGGAACCCAACGATCCAACTGTTGGTGAGAATTCAACATGTTGGACCATAAACGGACAAGTACAATGCAAATCGCATCATTCATTACCGACTCATTCTCCAAGACCATCAACACCAATTTACTATCCTCAGAAACACCATTATTAGATAACTGAGTTACCAAAGACAACATTGCCACCGTATCTGTTGGTGCAAGGACACTTGCAAATAATAACGCATTCATTGAACTCATTTCATTCTCGGTACCACGAGTCCAAACAAGAATACCCCAAGCTATCAACATGACAGATCCAAGAGTCACAAACCATGAAAACATCACAGACGGAAACCCAGTCTTTTTCAAACTACTCAACTTAAACTTTAAAGCAGAATTAAACAAAATTGGAGGCAATCCCAAATATAAAAACATCTCCGTTTCAAATGTCACCGACTCACCGACAATAACAGAGACACACATGCCCAACACAACAGCAAAAACAGAAGGGGGGAACCATGGTAAACATTTGCTTCGTTGGAAAACAATCACAACAGAGATTAAAACTAATAACAATACAAACTCCTTTCCAAGTCGATCATGTTTCATTATAGTCATTGATACTCATACCTAAATAGATCCTATAATTACCATGGTAAAATCCAAACCATCACTCGACAACATTCTTCCAACAAAATCATTTGCCAATCAGAAGTCGGACACGTCGAATCCACATACACAGGACCTCGCACCTCAGAAGAACAATTCCAAAACAATTCCGTTTCCACACAGGCAATATTCCAACTGGAAATGACAGACCCGTTACAGACCGAAAACAAAGCTCCCAAAGATGGAGAAGCGTCAGAGAAAGCATCCATATCACGCACCAAAGAAAAATAATACGACCAAATCTGAAACATCATCGTCAAAAGGACCGACGACACCGTCAATATCAAACATATACGACAACACCACAAACGAGTAGATTTATCACACATACCAACCATTTGTAATTATATATTATTATTTATACTTTTTTTTGGCGTTTTGTAGGACTTTCGTCCTCAGGAGTTCCAGGATCATATGCTTTGGATGGCACACCAACAGGCGAATACGCGGCAGGCGAATACGCGGGACTTGCAGGCGAATACGCGGGACTTGCAGGCGAATACGCGGGACTTGCAGGCGAATACGCGGGACTTGGTGCATTTTTCGGTGCTTGTGATTGCTGCCATGCTGGCGCTTGTGGTTGCTGCCATGCTGGCGCTTGTGGTTGCTGCCATGCTGGCGCTTGTGGTTGCTGCCATGCTGGCGCTTGTGGTTGCTGCGTCACGCGCTCTGTGGCAAAGGTTGTGTGTGTATTCCACGAGCTATCTGTTGGCTGTGCTGTCCCTATCCAATCTCCAAATAGGTTTTCCTCTTCCTCTTCCTGTGGTGGTTGCCAATCTTCCTGATCCCATTGTTGCTGATAGGATGGATCTGTTCTGGTGTCATTAAAATGTGAACCACATTTTGGTTCAATTCCAACTAATAATTGTTCAGAAATACCGTCGAGGTTGTCTTGAATACCTTTGACTGCAGCAGAGTGAAATATTTCGACAGGTTGTTCGAAGGTTGCTCTTTTTAGTGGAGCGGATGACTTCATCCTTCTTTTGACACCATGTCTAGTAAGCGCAGTGATGTTTCCTTCAAAAGTCATCCAGTCTACAATAGTCATAAGATGTCTCATATTTACATAGATTCCATATGCATTAAGTACTTGGTGCATTTCCTTGAGAATGGTTGCTCTGGCTGCTTCAATACCATATACTTGTCTGACAGCAAAGATATCGTTGCATTCTATGGTTGTATGGTTCATGGATGTGATGTGTTTGATGTGGTTCAGGTCAATTCCATCTGTATCAATGGCAAATTGTTTGCCTTCGATTCTGATGGAGACATTGGGTATATGTTTGGATCCTTTGATCGTTGCCTCTAATGTTTGTTTTGTATATTGGAAAAAGTTGATTGATTTTTTTGCTTTGGCAAAGAGGTGTGGATTTTCAACAGGCTCATCGCTGTATGCAAAGATCATATGTTTTGCAAGTGGCATTGTTCGTAGTCGATTCACTATCTCGTAGATAGTGATTCCTGCCTGTATCATTTTTTTCCGACTGAGGATGCAATGTAGGATGCGTTTTGGTGTCGGATTGATCTCCCATCGTTGATTGTCTGGTAGTTCTAGATATGCCTCCAGTTCTGGCCATTTTTCAGGTTCATATGTTCTGGATATCATGATATCTTGAATGCGTGTTCTTTGTATGGAAGTTTTGATTTTCCAGGCTTTTTCTGGTTCGAGTGTTGTACTTTCGTCGGTGAAAATGGTGAGTGAGGGTGTTTTAATTTTGGAAGAAGCATTGATGAGTTCTTCGAATCTGGGTACCCCTAGGGTCACGTTTTTAGCGCTGTTACCGGCATTATGAAACGTATCCCTACAACACAGGCCAGATGCAGTGACCATGTTTCGTGTTTTAGCTACTGTTAAATCATAGACAAATGGATGTGATGACGGTACTTCTTCGACTGACACTACCTCGTCCAAAAATACATCATTTAGTATTTCAGCTGTACGGGTTTTTTTTTTGACAGATGCGTCTTCCAAACGTTTTGCTTTACCCGTTGTAGTTAACTGGATATGCTGCATGAATGTCTGTCCTCCTGCAATGCTAATGTACAATGCCCACACTGGCTTCTCATTTACATTCCAGGTCATTATAGTCGAACGTATGCCATAATTTTTCAGAAGCAAACTGATGCCTTCTGTTAATATTTTTGATCTTGACGTACAACTCATGGCACCGTTTTTCGCCACTGAACCGTCACCCGAAAAATAAGCATCGAGAAGTCCTTCTACAAAATCTCGAGGTGCTGAAAATGCGAAGGATGGTACTTTTTTCACCCATGAACCGTGATTGCAGAGTGTCACCATAAGGCGGGCTAGAACCGTTGAGTGGAACATAATCGATATCCCTCCATTTTTGGGTCTATCTTTGGGAGCTGTAACATGTGAACGGATCCCCATGGACGTCGGCCAAACAGCTGCCTTCTCTCGATAGTTGACATCGTTATTGGCAATGTGAATTTGATGTGGAGTAGCACATCCCTCTGCCAAATAAGCTCCAAAAAAGAATCCAGAGTCACGATTCAATTCGAGAATATCTGGAATAGGACGTGTTGAATGTCGAATATGTTTCGGAAAAACGAGCCCAGTCGTCCTAAATCTTGGTTCTCGTTCTATTGCTGCCCTGCAAGTATCTGAGCGCTTGTACGGAACATCATTTTTGTACTGGCCAAACCAAGACCGCTGAGACATGTCAATTTTGGAGGTAATGCTTGTGAAAATATACTCTGTTGGAGATAAATAGTTTTTCACCTCAAGTGCGGTGAAACCGAGCGAAGTGGGTAAAGTTTGGATCACTGGAATCATGTCGCCTACCTGAATCGAAGCACCATCTTTCGTCTCAATGCGACCTTCTTTCACCACTAAAAAAGATTTTGCCTTTGTTGCAGTCACAGACCTGCCTGATTTTGTTTTTACACGCACCAAAGTATTTGTTCCGTCTTTATTAACAGGGGGGTGACGCGTAACGGCTTCAAGGGGTTCCCATGTCACATTGCCATGTTCATCTACTGTCAGTGCTTCCGCAAGACCATCTGAAATCGGCAGGTATTCAGTGTTAGGTTCTGGACAATGAATCTGCGCCGAATGAGATTCCATAAGACTGTCAATAAGCATCCCGACAGAACCATTTCTGACTGCATGTACGTGACCATTCCATCTGATAACCAGTTCAGTGTTGTAGTCCACACTATTGAGCGTCCTGTAAAAGATAAAGATTAAAAAAATGTCAGTTGTCAGCGAAAAAAAAAGAAGCTCTTCAAACTCTCAAACTCACATTTGTGTGGTTGGTTCGCCAACCGACTGTGCTGCAATGGTTCCGACCATTTCCCCGGGAGCTACTATTGATTTGTGCCATTTTTTTAATAATATATCTATAATTTTTTGAAATGTATGTTTGGAACAGTTGGTGTCATTTCTGGATAGAATGGCCATGGCATATGCGTGGGCGAGTGGTGTTTCCTTGGTTTCGTCTAACAGTGGTTGCAGTATATTTCTTTTCTGACTGTTTGACAAGGAACCACCGTCTTTATATTTCTGAAGGATTCTTTCAGCGGGAATGCTGAGAGCCCATTTGTCTCCTAGACGGTGTTTCTGATTCCATTTCCACATATTGAAGCAGTCTTCTACTTCGGGCCACTTTTCGAGGTTATAGTTGTCACCAATTGTTTCCATGTCGTCAAAAGGACAATGCATCATTTCGTGTGACATGCCATCAAGTCCATCTTCTCCATATTTAAACTGTATTATAGCCCCTTGTGCATCCCGGACGGTGCCATCATTGACAACACAGATTGATTCGAGGGATTTGACTAGTCTCCGCTGAATGTATCCAGTGATGGACGTTTTGACAGCCGTATCGATCAGACCCTCGCGCCCACCAACTGTATGATGCCAGTATTCATCGGGTGTGAGACCATCAATGTATGAATGTTTGACAAATCCTCTTGATCTTGCAGTGTTGTCCTTGAAATCAAACATTGGTAGTGTTCTTCCTCGGAGTGTTGGTTGCATGCGTTTTCCTGAGCAGTTTTGTTGTCCAACACAGGCTGAAATTTGCATAATATTGACCATGGATCCTTTTGATCCCGACTTGACCATGAGTCCGAGGCAATTATCCGTTGTCATTGCATCTTGTGCGATGAGACCCATTGAGTCTCTTGTTTGATTGAGCATTCTATTAATATTTGATTCTGGATTTGTGACTGACTGTCGAATGTCTTCTGCAAAAGTATCAATATTGGCACATTCAGCTCTAATTTTTTCAGCGGTTTCTGGTGTTATGCGCATGTCTCCAATTCCAATTGAAAATCCCTGGCCCGAAAACCAAACATGTCCCGCTCTTTGTAATTCGTTGATAAATTGACATGTTCTGTCGGGACCATAATCATTATAAAGTCGATGAATGATTGAGCCATGTGATCTTCCAAGAGCCTTTTTCCCCAATGGTCCTTTGAGCAATTGACCCTGAAAAATGTAGTCTTTCCAATTAAAATCAATGGGGAAAACCATCGACATACATTGGAGACCAGACCATCGCAGACCGTCTGGCGTTGGAACTGTTGGTTCCGGTAATTCAGTCATGTCTTCTATCCACATCATGATATTGGACATTTCCGCTCGGTCCAGTGTCACACCAGGACTTGTCATCATATATGCAGATAACAACGAATCTTGGACAATACCCATCACCGGACGGTTGGCTTGGGGCGTGATAATATTTTTAGCCACAGACATGAGTTCCAGGGCATCTGCGCGGGACTCATGCGTTTGTAACGCGTGGAGGTTCATTTCGTCACCATCCTGTTTAAGAGGGAATAAAGAGGGAATAAAGAATTGTTAGTGTACTATTGACAAGCCATCAACAAGAAGGGAAACTTACAAAGTCAGCATTGTATGGCGTTGTACAGCTTAAATTGAGTCGGAACGTTTTGCCTTTCAGGATTTTGGCTCGGTGGCACATAATGGACATGCGATGTAGAGATGGTTGTCGGTTGAAGAGAACAAGATCCCCATCTCTTAGTATCCTTTCTACGGAGCAACCAACTTGTAGGTCTGTTCTTCCCTTGACAGTGGCCATATCGAGTCTGGTTCCGTCTTTCTGTACGATGTATTTGATTCTTGGATCTTGTGCTGCGACCATTTCACGGAGTTTCAAGTAATTCAGCCGATTGACAGATTCAACAATGGTGATTTTATCTGCAACTTCTTGTGGGACACCAACATCTCTCATGTCTAACATTGCATCCCCGGAAATGACTGTTCTTGCAGTGAAGTTGCACCTTTTTCCCATAAGTGTGCCCCGGAGCCGTCCAGTTTTTCCTCGTAGTCTGTCAGAGATGCATTTTTGCGTTCCTTTATTTTTACTCGACATTCTTGTTTGATCAATATACATGTGCACTGCGTCTTGCACTTTTTTTCGATAATGTTGTCGAACGGTCGAATTTTCTTCTTTAATGTTTTCATATCCTTTTGCAATTCGTAGAACATACAACAGTCTTCGTGTGATATCATCTTCTCCTCGGACTTCATCACCGTCCATAGTTGGAGAAGGCCTGACACAATTGGGTGGGATTGGTAGGACTGTTAAGATGAGATCTTTTGGATGGAACGGACAGCGTCTTAGCTTGGAGATTTGTGTTGGGTCAACTTTCTTTAAAAGTTCCCAAGCTTCCGTGGCAAACAATTCTCGAGTGCCTTTTTCGTCGGTAATATTCAAAGTTGTCGAATTGATTTTAGAGAATTTAAAGACTTTTTTTTTGCATTGTCCACAGTTTTTACCTATAACATTTTCCGACACAGATCCACAGTGAGAACAACAATGTCGCAACCAAAACAAGACCTCTGATATCCAACCGATGTGATACACAGGAATAGGGAGTTCATAATGACCAAAATGACCGGAGCACTCTGTCCAAGTACGTTGACAAGCAGTACAAGTGCCCCTTCGAGAGGAGACACCAAATCTTGGGTCTCGAAGTCCACCTGTTTTCGGTTGGTTGTCAACGTACAACTCATCAGAAGTGACTTCACAGACGGAAATACTTCTGATCTTTTGAGGCGTTAAAATATCAAAACCAACATGATCAATCATACAAATACATCGAATAGAAAACTTTTATTAAATAATCACATATGTGTTAACTAAATATATTTAATTGCCATTAATATTGGCGATTTGACTCATTCTGTCTCGAAGACTACCGGACGAAAACCCAGAAAGAGCTTTGAACAGATCTGGGTTACTATCACGGACAGAATTCATCGATGTCGAGGTGTTGCTCACATTGAACGAAAACGGATTTGCTTTTTTTCCAGAGGCAGCATGGACCACCGATCTCGTCGCAGGCTCAGATGGGGCAATACGACGTTTTTTTGTCACAATATCCATCACCTGTGATTCCAACTGACGCTTTTGCTTACCGGCTTGTATATGTTCCAGAGTCTGAATATCATCCTTGTATTTCTTCGAAGCTTTATGGGCAATTTCCATCATTTTCACCGATTGCTCTGGGAAATTCTGGGCAAGAGCATAGATTGCCTGCTTGTTCTCATCCGTCATCATATCTGCAGGCAAAGATGCAGACCAAGAATCGACAAGAGCCTTAGAAAGAGCTTCAGCCTTACTCTTAGTATGGAGACGTTCGTTATCTTCACGTTCCTTCCACTGTGACTGCAGCTTTTGAAGTTCGGCATGTGCCTTTTCGAGGGCAGATTTGGTATCACCCAATTCAGATTCCTGATCAATGACCAATTTCATCAACTCTTCCTGATTGGTTGGAGCAACGGACTCCTGTTGAGGAGCGCTCTCCGCGCCATTGTCAATCTGAGTTTCAGTGACTTCGGTGGTTTGTTCTGGAGCGGATGTAGTAAGAGGTTCAGCAGACATATTTTGACGAGAAGCAATGTGCGTTATATACTCCTTTTTTTTTGTTGGCTGCACAGACGCTACTTCACATCCAGCTCGACGTGGTTCAGCACAAAGAGATACTTCGATGGCACGCTTTGCAGTCGACCCATCGCGGAAAGAAGTATGGACATGTTGCAAAGAGAGTCCTTTGTACAACGTATGGCCCGAAGAACTTGGCTGGATCGCATTGGAAGCAAAACGACCTTCTAAGGTATTCTCTGTCACCTCTCCTAAAATCCATTTTTTTCCATCCGTGTCTGTCCAATCGCGTCGGACATGTCCCACTGCCAATCCCTCTTCATGCTCTAAACGGATCGGTACATCTTGTAAAGACATGCCCACTGATTCCTCCTTGGTAAAATCAAACGTCGAATCATCTTCACCCGGAGCATCCGAAGATGGTAACACATTACCTACAAAATACGGCATTTTAATTTCAAAAATACTCAGTTATATACTTATTTATTGTTCCTTCACATCATAAATTACGTAAGCATGCCAGCTTTAAAAGATTTTCGTCNGTGAAGCCGATGCTTTCTTGTCATACTTGACAGCGTAGGCCATAAATCCAATGGCAAACACAGACAAAACACTGAAAAATACAGACGATTTCAAACTATCCGAACGATGGATGACATTACCAATCTCATCTCCCTTGCATTCTTCTGGTAATAGACGCGGATTCAAACCATCCACTCCAAAATCGAGACCAATTCCAGGGACATAGCCCTGATGACTCAATGCACCCATTGAACATAACGTTGAAATGCTCATTGAAAGGAGAGCACCCGCAACTACCAATCGGAAAAGAACACCAGCAACAAACGCTTTCGTATCACCCTCGTGGAACCAAGATCCATCCTTATATTTTGCAGCACCCAAATCAAAATCCAAATCGGGAGCCACCACCGCAATCACAAACGCAGCAAGGGAGAGAACAATTGCAGAAATCGCAGCGCCACGTGCAGAAAAGACACCATACAAGAACTCACGGGCAATATCATCATCAACAGAATATGTAGTCTTGGCAAGAGCTGAATCCAAGAAGCGACAATCCTGCGGCGAATCATCAAAACCATAAGTAGCGCCGTCCAAACGGATATTAAGATCCGTCTCATTATAGACACCCTCATTCAAACCAAGTGTCAGGATAACAGAGATTAAGACTGCTAAAGTTGCTAAAATTGTTTGAGTGTAAGCCATTATATTTACAGGAAAAACAGCCTTTTAAATAGGGTAGATTTATAAAAATGATACTCGACAAATTGGACACGTTTCAGACCGACGCATCCAGCGATGGATACACATAGTATGAAAACGATGATTACATGGCATCGTCTCCGTACCAAAACCCAAGGCACACTGACAAATTGGACAGAGATCCTCAGAAGCATCCTCCTCCAAATCTTTCACGTCAGAAGCCAGATCCAACACAAATTTACGCTTCAAATGCCATAGAACAGGCCACACGCTTGAAATATATTCTTGTAAAAAACGCTCATACGGTGGCATATTCGGATTCTTACGTTTCCACTCATTCACCTTTTCACGAACACATGCACAAGATATATTTGGAGGTGCCCATAACACAACTTGCATTAGCAGAATATCAGCAATCTTAAATACATGGAAATATTATTTCGAGTATATACACAGAGGACTCACACAACAGATGTCAGAAAAGGGAGTCAATCTTGAATTGTCCGACAAACAGCGCGAAGAAGTCAGGAAAATGCTCGAGAAATATTCCGGAAAAAAAACAAAACAACAACAACAACAACATCTACAACAAGATGATAGTATCAAGTTAGACCCAGATCCACTGGAATTAGCCAAACCAGGAGAAACTGTTGACTGGACACAACTCACACCCAAAACAAGAAGATATGCATTTGTCAAAGAAACAAGATCACAATTTGTACCAAGAATATTAGATCAAATACTTGTCACCAAAAAGGAACTAGAGTTGATCATCACTGGAACTGGAGCAGAGATCACCTCGCAAAATGACTCACTCACTGTCTGTTCCATCACACAATCTGATCCAATCAGAGTCTTTCAAATAGAAACAAGTCCAAAAGATAATAAAATACTCATAAAAACAATCAGATACGTTGTTTAATTATACTTTTACTGCTTTATACCTTCCAGAAAATCTTGCGAATGTACCGCTTTAGGACAATTCCGGCAAAAATCTTAATTTCTGGGAAAATCTCGCCGAAATTTCTCGCCGAAATTTCTCTAAAGCTAAAAGGACAATTTCTGGAAAAAATCTCGCGAATGTACCTGAAGCTCTGGAAAAAATCTCGCGAATGTACCGCTTTAGGACAATTCCGGCAAAAATCTTGCGAATGTACCGCTTTAGGACAATTCCGGCAAAAATCTTGCGAATGTACCGCTTTAGGACAATTTCTCTAAAGCTTTAGGACATTTTCCG
>JGI20154J14316_10003005_pt1 | contig 13750 bp, 9 predicted proteins | sample COG_04_FD_14316 | JGI IMG/M metagenome (IMG submission 14316) | reverse complement strand
AATTTGGATCTTTCTTCGAATGCCTCAATCGACCTTAGCAATTGAATGAACGTCTCCTGTGTGGCATCATCGGCATCATCGTGGTTTCCCAGAAGATGAAGCAAATGCGAATAGATCTGTTTTTGCCATGCATCCATCATGGCTTGGAACGCGCGATTTTTCACCGTCAAATCCGTGGATTTTAATCCAGGGAGCCATGCAGGCTGATCGTATTTCTGGGATTCCTTCATCCGTTTCAATTGAGAAGCATCGAAAAACGGAAGGTTTAATCGTCAACGGACATGTCTGGAAAACACATTCATTTGCGACGACGCAAAAACCAAAGGAGAGCGCCCCCTCCTATAAACGTGATGGTAGAGATTAATTCGGCTTGCGTGAATTCCATGCCCGCGAAATCCATGACGGCGTTTACCCGGATTTTTTCGATGAAAAATCGCTCAGCTCCGTTGAACATGCAGTACAGAGCGAACAATGTGCCAGGGGTTTTGAAGCGCTTTCGAACGGACCAGAGCACGCAGAAGATTCCAGTTGCCATGAGGGTTTCGTAAAAAGCGGTCGGGTAAACACCGGGGTCCAAATAGGTGCCGTAACCTTCAAAAATGGGCCAGGGATCTGAGGGGCCAATGAGCTTCCCCGTGTAGCCGGCCAATCGCTCGCCAAATACTCCATTCACATTGTTGGGGAATGAATACGACCACATCCAGTCCGGCAGCCAACTGAGCCAATCGGGCAGTGGATTGGAATTTGGGATGCCCCAGTCACCGTCGCCACTGATTTGGCATCCAATGCGTCCGACGCCATACCCGAGCATCAATCCGGGAGCAACGGAGTCAGCCAAATGCAAGAAGTGAATGCCATTTTTCCTTGTGTAAGCATAAACCGCAAGTCCACCAACAATCAACCCGCCGTAGATGGTTAGGCCACCAAGGAAATTGGAAAGAGAAGGGTCGGTGAAAAATCGAACCAATTCGTCAGGGTACTCAAACAGGTGGAATAGCTTGGCACCTGCAACGCCTCCAATAGCCGCTGCAGCTACAATTCCACCGACATGGGTATGGGCTGGAACCTCTAGTTTTTCGGTTTTTACGGGCTTCGAACGGGTTGCGCGGGTTTCCCACCATTTCCATCCAATCATTAGGCCGGCGCAAGCAATTCCGAGTCCGATACTACCTTCGAAACTAAACAAATGGGACTGAGGTAAGCCACTGGAAAATAACTCTTTAGAGTTGTAAAATAAATAAATAAATTTCCAACCGATGAGGAATCCAATGAGTCCCTGCGTCAGCCATTCGACAGGCGATACAGGCCCGCCGCTTTGAACGGTCACGGTGGAAGCTTCGAAAATTCCTAGCTTTTGTTTGCGGTCCATCTCCCGTTTGAGGGTGGCTGCAGCGGTGACGAAGGCCAGTGCGACGAAAAGACCAAATGAGTTGATCAACTTGAGCGCAGGCAATTCCCATCCAAAGAGGTCAAAGAAGGCGTGGTAGAGCGTTGGATACATTGAATCGGTGGCGTTAATGGCGATGGCCTTGCATGAAACCAGCTGCGCGAATGGTTTGTAGGTGAATTTCCGCGATTTCGTTGGCGGCTACTTCTGCAGCGTCAACACCCACGCGGACATATTCGGGCGTGTATCCGAATCGCAGTCCGTCTTCGACAGAATCTTCAAAAAGCACTTCACGCGATTGCGACAGGAATTGTTCGTAGTGGGCGCGTTGTTTTTTCAAAGAAAGAGTTCGCAATATTTTCGTGCGCTCTTTTCGAATGTTCACGGGAACGGACTCTTCCAAACGCACAGCCGTGGTTTTTTCACGTTCCGAGTAGGTGAAGACGTGAAGGTAGCTGATGGGCAGCCCTTGGAGGAATTCGTATGTCTCTTGAAATGCGTCTTCGTCTTCCCCAGGAAAGCCAGTGATGACGTCAACTCCGATGCTTGCGAGTGGCATATTTTGACGAATACGAGTGATGCGTTCCGCGTATAAATCCGTCCGATAACGCCGGCGCATCGATTTTAAGATGCGATCCGATCCACTTTGCAACGGGATGTGAAAATGTGGCTGGAAGCGTTCACTTTTGCTGACATAGTCAATGATGGCTTCATCCAAAAGGTTGGGTTCAATGCTGCTGATTCGCATGCGAGGAACAGCGATGGCATGATCAAGTTCTTGCACTAAATCCAAAAAAGTCTCCCCAGTACTTTTTCCAAAATCGCCAATATTCACGCCGGTCAAAACGATTTCCTTCGCACCTGAATCCAATGCTTTGCCAGCCATCCGAAGGGTTTCCGCAACCGTTGCATTCCGTGACCTGCCGCGTGCGAGTGGAATGGTGCAAAAGGAGCAAAAATAATCGCAGCCATCTTGAACCTTTAAAAATGCACGCGTTCGATCATTGCTCGAAAATCCAGGGACAAAAGCCTTTACTTCCTTGATGGGATTGACTTCAATGGCAGCGGGATCATCCGGCTGCATCTTGATCAGATGCTTCGCTAGGTTGAATTTTTCCTGCGCACCGAGGACGAGGTTAACGCCCTCAATTTGACTGATTTCCTGAGGTTTGAGCTGCGCATAGCAGCCAACTACGGCAACAAATGCATGGGGATTTCCATTGCGTGCTCTCCGCACTGCGTTTCGGCATTTGGCGTCAGCTTGATCGGTAACGCTGCAGGTGTTAATCACGACAACGTCAGGAGCATCATCAATTCCGACGCGCGCATAACCGGCGTCTGCCAAATCACGGGCTATCGTCGATGTTTCGCTAAAATTCAGCTTGCATCCAAGGGTGTGAAATGCCGCTGTTCCTCCGGGTGTCATGCAGCGAATTTAAACCAGAATTGAGGTGCTCATTCCCTAAATTGACGGCTCATTTTGAATTTTTGCAACCATTTGCGGAATTCGCTGTTATATTGCAAGACCTGAATTCTGAAACCAATTCTCATGCGTAATTTTTTATTTGGTGCATTAGCACTCTTGTTTGCGTTAACATCTAACGCTCAGACCTTCTCCAACGCTTCTTCGTCTTTGCCCGACAGTTACAACAGCGGCAACTGTGTCGGCTTCACCGACATGGACAACGATGGATATGACGACATCGTCGTTTTGGATGGATCTACAACGGTAAAAGTTCTGTACCAGAATGGTTCGGGCGAATTTACCGAAGTAAATTACGGGGATGTTTCAAACAATAACCAGTGGGGCATGACCATTGGGGATTATGACAACGATGGACACAAAGACGTTTTTTCGGGCGGTTCATATGATGGCGTGCACGTTAAGCACATCGACGCGGTAGGGCAGTGGTCAGACTTCGACCTCGAAAATGGTTCAATGTTCATGCAAGCCTGCAATTTTGCGGACATTGACAACGATGGTCAGCTTGATGTTTTTGGATGCCATGATGATGCGCTCTCGCGCATTTGGAAAGGAAATGGTTCGGCATTGGATTTCGATGCAGACCTCATTGACCTCACAAATTATGATTACAGCGACTATCCATCCACCGACCACAGTGGAAACTACGGAACGGTTTTCTGTGATTTCGATCACGATGGCGATTTGGATCTAACCATTGCCAAATGCCGACAATTTGTTTCGGACCCGAATGACCCACGCCGCATCAACCAAATCTGGATGAATAACGGCGATGGTACATGGTCAGAAGTTGCTGAGGAGCGAGGTTTGGTGTTGAATGAGCAGAGCTGGACCGTGGATTATGCGGATTATGACAACGATGGTGACTTTGATTGTTACCTGACCAACCACTCCACCACGATGAAGCTATTGCAAAACGATGGCAGTGGATACTTCACCGACGTCACGGACGAGGCGGGCTTGGGGGCCAGTGGTTTTGTGTTGCAAGCAAAGATGACTGACTTTGACAACGATGGATTTGTTGATGTTCTGATCTCAGGAGGTTTCCATTCATATTTTCACAACAATGGCGACGGTACATTCACAGAGGTAAATACCTTCGTTGCCGGCGATACCATGCACAGCTTTGCTGTTGGAGACGTCAACCGAGATGGCTTTGCAGATTTGTACGCGAGCTACGGCAATGGATACAATAGTCCTGATAACAACAACGATGACATTTTGTGGTTGAATCAGGGCAATGCCAATCATTGGATCGCTTTCGATTTGGAAGGCATTGAATCCAACAAAGACGCTGTAGGCGCAACCGTAGTGATTACAGGCGACTTCGGCACGCAAATCCGAGAGATTCGTGCAGGTGAGAGCTATGGCATCACTAACACATTTGCGTGTATGTTTGGTCTGGGAGAAAATGACACAGTCGAGACGGCAACGATCAGCTGGCCAAGTGGCATGGTGACAATCATTGAGAATCCGAGCATCGACCAATACCACAACTTGCTCGAAGCACCGTGCATGACGGATTTGATTCTGACGGTTAGCGGAGAGACATCCATTTGCCCGGGAGAAACGGTTGATTTGATTGTAGAAGGCGAGTTCGCCAGCTACGCGTGGTCCAATGGAACTACGGAGTCTACTTTGGCAGTAGGTGAAACAGGAAACTATAGCGTAACCGCATACGACGCAGATGGATGTGCAGCTGTATCAACAGTGGTGTCGGTGCAGGTTGTAACAGCTGAGGCTCCAGTCGTGAATGCACTGGGAGAATTAAGTTTCTGTGAAGGCGGTTCTGTTGATTTGGTTTCAGAGAGTTCAGGAGACTGGACATGGTCCAATGGGGAGGAAACACAAAGCATTAACGTCACAGAGTCCGGCACGTATTTTTTGACGGTCACGGATGTCTGTGGAAATGCGAACCCATCGGCGGAATTCATCGTGCTCGTGTTGGAAGCACCTGAGACACCGGTAATCACAGGACCTTCTGAATTAGACGGGCCGCAAGTCATCACATTGGAGTCCTCTTCTGAGACAACCCATTGGTATGATTCCGAGACTGCGACGGAAGCAATGGCTGTAGGAGCAACGTACGAGTTGGATGCACAGTCGTCAACCACGGTATGGGTCGAGGACATTTCAGCTGAAGATATGGTCGAAGGAGCAGGAGGCCGTGCTGAAACAGGCGAAGGTCAATACCACGACAACAGCATTCGTTGGTTGCTTTTTGATGCATACGAGGACATCGTGATTCGCAGCGTTGACGTATACGCGAATGGAGCGGGAGACCGTGAAATTGGCGTTGTTGATTCCGAAGGCAACGTGGTAGCGTCTGCTGTTTTTGAAGTTGCTGATGGAATGAATACACTTGAGTTGGATTTTGAGTTGGAGCAGGGCAATGATTATGGCTTGCGCAGTTTGGATAATGATCCCCAGCTGTGGCGTGACGCTCCTGATACGGATATGGCTTATCCGTATGCTATCGGAGACTTGGCTTCAATCACACAGAGCACAGCCGGTGGAAACAATGCCTACAACTACTATTATTTCTTCTACAATTGGGTGGTCCAGACTCCATCGATTGCCTGCGCATCCGAACGCATTCCTTTCACCATCAATGTGACCGGAATTTCAGAAGCGTTGGGGATGACATTGGATTTGTACCCGAATCCATCCAATGGACGGGTGCAGTTGAATTCGAATGAAATGTCAAACACGCCATTCGAATGGAGTTTGATGTCGACTACCGGAGCGCTTGTTGACCAGGGCATGGCGTCATCAGGAGAATGGTTGGATTGGTCAGGATTGGCCAAAGGCACATATGTGTTCCGATTGAATTCAGAAGAAGGCACCATCATCAAGCAGGTGATTTTGCAATAAAACGGTGAGCTTCGCATGAAAAGAAAACAGCGGCCTTCTGGCTGCTGTTTTTTTTTGATCATAGGCCAAGGGTTGGGGTTGCCCTTATTGGATTCGGTCAATGGCCGTGCCGAATATTCCCTGGGATGCGCGTTCAAAGGCGTCGGCTTGTCCCCGTCTGATTTCCACGATGATGGTGCAGGATTCCAAAAATATTTGTTCTTTGGGCTTTGCCTGCCATTTATCGAGGTGATTCATAATGGTTCCCATTAAATCATACGGAAACGAAACCTTGAAGGAAGCCAAAATGATTTCTTCTTTTATTTCTGCGGCCTCAAGTGCGCAGCGCGTAGCCGTGCGATAGGCTTCAATTAGCCCGCCAACGCCGAGCTTAGTTCCTCCGAAATATCGAATTACGACTCCGAGGCAGTTGGTGACGTTCATGCTTTTGAACGCTCCTAATATGGGTGGACCTGCGCTGTTGCTGGGCTCGCCGTCGTCAGAGGTCCGCCACGTATCGCCATTCATCCCAAGCCGATAGGCATATGCGTGGTGTCGGGCATCGTGGTACTTTTTTCTGAGGCTTGTCAAATGACCTTCGACTTCATCTTCAGTTTTGATCGGAAATACATGGCCAAAATGCTTGGACCCTTTGACTTTATGCATTCCGGACGCTGGCTCTGCCAATGTCAGAAATGAGTCTTGAGGTTGCGTGTTTTCCGACATTATTGGGCGGTAGCTTTTACCCGTTTTGGCTGGAACTGTATTCGGGAATGAGCGCGTGCAAAAGTGATAGTGTCTCTGGATGTGCGCCTTTAGTTTGAGACAAGGCAATGATGCGTTCGAGGTCCGCGGCCTTCAAGGAAGGTGGGGTATTGGCGCGCATGATTTTTGGATGGTGCGTAGGCAAGAGGGACTCGCGGTTTGAGAGCAATTCCTCGTGCATCTTTTCGCCAGGCCGCAATCCGGTGATGGCGACTTTAATATCTTTTCCTTCTTCCATTCCGGCCAAGGCGATCATTTTCTTAGCAAGGTCCATGATCTTGATGGATTGGCCCATATCAAAGACAAACACATCGTCTTGCTTTCCGATGGCTGCAGCTTCAAGCACGAGAGAGACGGCTTCGGGTATGGTCATGAAATAGCGCGTGACTTCCTTGTCTGTTACTGTGATGGGGCCGCCGGCTTCGATTTGCTTTTTGAAAAGTGGAATGACGGATCCGTTGCTGCCCAGCACGTTGCCAAAACGGGTGATGACACACTGGGTTTTGGAAGTCGATGCACGTTGAAGCACTAAGAGTTCAGCGAGACGTTTCGTGGCTCCCATCACGCTTGTGGGATTCACTGCTTTGTCGGTGGAGATGAAGACAAACCGTGGACACCCCGATGCTTCAGCCGCCATTAGTACGTTTAGGCTTCCCATGGCATTGGTGTCGAACGCCTGCCAAGGCTGCTTTTCCATCATTGGCACATGCTTGTATGCGGCCGCATGAAACACCACATCCGGTTGGAAAGACTGCAGCGTAGCAAGGATCTGTTCTGCATCGCGGACGTCGCCAATTTGTAGATCCACCATTTCCTCAACTCCCAACTGTACGAGTTCCAAATGGAGGTCGTGCATCGGGGTTTCCGCTTGGTCAATCGCAAGGAGTACAGAAGGTTGGTAACCAAGTAGTTGACGAACCAATTCAGAGCCGATGGAACCTGCGGCACCCGTGACGACCACCCGTTTTCCCTGCATGTTTTCAAGAATGGGATGGGAATTCAATTCTATGGGTTCCCTTCCCAATAAATCCTCGATGCGCAGCTCCTTTATTTGTCCAAATGATAAGGCGCCATTGATCCAGCGTTCCACTGGAGGTACGTCCAAAGGACGAACGCCATGACGCAGTGCCATATCGACCATCACGCGCCGCTTTTCTTTGTCGAGGTTTTGGATTGAGAGGATCATTTGATCCACGCGGCCATCGGCAAACAGCATCTCGGCCTGGTGGGCATTGAGGATGTCAATGCCTTCGATTTTCTTGCCGATTTTATTGCGGTCATCGTCGATGAAGGCAATCAATTTCATGCCTGACTCACCCAATTCTCGATCAATGGCCTCTTTTGCCAAAAGGCCCGCTTCGCCTGCGCCATAAATGGCAATTTGGGTCTTAACCCCTGGATGCCTCTTGTTTTGGAGGTAAAGCCATTTGACGGCCCAGCGACTGGAAACCATAATTGCCGTGGTCAAAATCCACTCAATGCCTAGAATGCTGAATGGAATCCAGTAGGGGGCATTTCCCATTTGAGCTGCGATCAGGTTGGCGCTGGCGAAGACAATTGTGACCGCGCTCGTGCACATTGCAATTCGTTTGACATCTTCTAACCCCGTGTGCCTGATGATTCCGGCGGATGTACTGAAGAGTAAAAATGCTGCCAGTCGTGCTGTGATGAAAACAGGCAGAAAAGCCTTCCAAATCAGCCATTCTGCTTCGGGGATTCGAAATTCAAATCGGAGCAGAGCAGCGGTGTAGAGTGCAAGAATGCTCACACTGATATCCACGACGGTCACCATCCAGCGCGGTGCATGTCTTTTGGGCAGGAGAGCGTTCAGCATTTTAGCATCATCCTTCGAAACACAATGACAGAATGAAGGAGCGCGTTTTCAGTCCGTCCAAAGGGGCCGAAAATTCGGATTCGTCTTGGATCAAGATGTTTCTGCGGCCCATTTCAAATTTGCCTTCAATGCTGAATTTGAAGAAAGGCAGAAAAAAATCAACCCCTGCACCAATGTCAATGGATGAGTTGCCCGATTCCAAGCGTAAAATGTATTCGCTCTGCAATTGCTGATTCGTTTCTTCTTGCGATTGCATGTCCTTGCTGAGCTTCCCACCGACTAGTGCAAAAGCAGCCATATTTCCGATTCGATCCGTGCGTAGCTTGAGAAGCAAGGGGAAGTCAAGGTAAACGGCTTCGGTTCGTCTGCTTTTTATGGACACATCATCTTCTTCCTGGAAATGGTATTCCAACGTGCGATCTTGAAAGGATAGTCCGGGTAAAAAGCGCAAGCGAACATTTTTAGTCATGTTCCATGAGGCAACCAAGGCGAGATTGAAACCGGCTTGGGGTTGGTTCACCAATTGAACTAAGCTGTCCGAAAATGTAAAATCAGGACGCTGGATAATGTTGAAATCACTTTGGTTTCCTGCCAAGCAGAATCCGAAATGGTATTTCTTGGCATCAAATGCGGCAAGATTTTTCCGCCCATCTTGTGCTTGGCTTGCCCACGAAATAAGGAATATGAAACCACACAATGTCGCCGTCCTTGTCATGCTGCGCATGACGGTGTTTTGGGAAGGTTCGAAAGGAGTTGGCTGCATGCGTTGGAAGCGAGATGTGAGTTACAAAGCTATAACGGAGTGAACGAAGAAAAAATTGGATACGTGCTAATTTAGGTGGCCCAAATTTTAGGCCAGATAAAGGCGAAGATTGCAGCAACGAAGAGTCCGGTAAACGACCAAGCCATTGCTGCCATGCCGAGATAAAAAACGGGGGAGAAGAACACTTCGATATTTGATTGTTGCCGCTGTACAATGCTCGCGCGATCAGATTCCAGTAACACCGGGTTATCCCCCGCCAACTTTTCAAAGCTCTCATCGTTTAGGATTTGAGCTTCGACTTGCTGCATTTTTTGGGTTTTACGCGCTTCCAATGCATCCGAGGCAATTCCGTAGTACCAAAGGCCCAACCCCAGGGGAAGCAACAAGGCGAAAGAAAGTGTTTTTCGGGAAGCGTGCTTCCACCGTTCCAAAAAGTCATTGCCATACCGTTGGTAAGCCTCGTGTGTTCCAAAGGCTGCAACGGAGGTTAGTAAGGCTAGATTTAGGAGGATGCCATATTGGGTAGAGTCCTCCCACGTCCAAGTGCCCAGTGCATAGTATTTCAGCGCGAGCCATGCCAACGGCCCGCCGAAATAGAAAAGCCGGAGCTTATCCATTCATAGAGGATAAGAAGTCCTCATTGCTCCGTGTCTGTTCCATGCGGTCTTTCATGAATTCCATCGCTTCGACGGAGTTCATGTCAGCGAGGTGCTTGCGCAATATCCAAATGCGTTGCAAGGTCTCCTTGTCCATGAGCAAATCCTCGCGCCGGGTTCCGGATGAGAGGATGTCGATGGCCGGGTAGATTCTACGATTGGAGATGCGCCGATCAAGCTGAAGCTCCATGTTTCCGGTGCCTTTGAATTCTTCAAAGATCACTTCGTCCATTTTCGAACCGGTCTCCGTCAGGGCCGTCGAAATGATGGACAAGGATCCACCGTTTTCTATATTACGGGCAGCTCCGAAGAAGCGTTTGGGCTTTTGCAAGGCATTGGCCTCGACACCACCACTCAAGATCTTACCGGAACTCGGAGAAACGGTGTTATAAGCACGGGCCAAACGCGTAATCGAGTCGAGTAAGATGCAGACATCGTGTCCGCACTCCACCATACGCTTGGCCTTTTCCAAGACCAAATTGGCGATACGGACGTGGCGATCTGCAGGCTCATCGAATGTTGACGCGATCACTTCCGCATTCACACTTCGCTTCATATCGGTCACTTCTTCCGGACGCTCGTCAATCAACAAGATGAGCAAGTATACTTCTGGGTGGTTCAACGCGATTGCATTTGCCACATCCTTGAGCAAGGTGGTCTTTCCTGTCTTAGGCTGCGATACAAGCATTCCACGTTGGCCTTTGCCAATGGGAGCAAAGAGGTCCATGAGGCGAGTACTGATGTTTCCGCCACGCGTGCTCAACTTGAATTTCTCTTGTGGGAACAGTGGCGTCAGGAATTTGAAAGGAATTCGGTCCCGCACCCATTCGGGTGACCTTCCGTTCACGCTCATGACGTCAATTAAAGGATAGAATTTTTCTCCAAGTCGCGGAGGGCGCACTTTGGCTATGACGGTGTCGCCTGTTTGGAGGGAGAACTGTTTGATCTGCCGAGAGGTGATGTAAACATCGTCCGGTGAATTCAAATAGTTGTAGTCCGCGGATCGCAAGAAACCAAATCCCTCTTGCTGGATTTCCAGCACTCCTTCTGCTGTGATGATGCCATCAAAGTTGAAGCCATGTTCTTCCGGCTCGCTCAAATACCGGTCCTTCTTATCGTTCCGTCCATTTTTGCGATCGTTTCCGCGTCGGTCATTGCCGCGTCGATCGCTGTCGCGTCGATCGTTGTCGCGTCGATCGTTGTCGCGTCGATCGTTGTCGCGTCGATCGTTNTNGCGTCGATCNTTNNNGCGTCGNTCATTNNCGCGTCGGTCATTATTGCCTCGATCATTGTTCCGTCGTTCGCCGCGCTCATCGTTTTGCTTGTCATCTACGCGCTTGTCGTCACCGCGCTTGTCGTCACCGCGCTTGTCGTCACCGCGCTTGTCGTCACCGCGTTTGTCGTCACCGCGTTTGTCGTCACCGCGTTTGTCGTCTCCGCGCTTGTCTTCGCCTCTCTTATCATCTCGGCGCTTGTCATTTCGTTCTTTGTCGTTGGACCGTTTTTCAGATGAGCTTGAGCCTGCTTTCGTTTCTGCCGTTCCGTCTTCTTTTTTCGCATTAGAAGAAGGAGCGTCCTCCGCTGTGGCATTTTTCTTGGCTCGGCGCTCGCGAATGGCATCACCGGGTTGGCGCTTGCCTTTGGATTCGTCACGCGCTGTAGATTCGGCCTCTTTGGAATTTGTGGCTCCTTTTTTGGCTGGACGTGGAGTTCGGGAAGTCTTTGGCTTCTCCTGTTCTTCACTTGCTCCTTGAGCGGTGGATTTTGTGGACCGGGTGGCGGCTGTTTTGGGCTTCGATTCAGCCTTTTTGTTTTCGCCTGGCCGCAATGCCTGTTCGTCTAAAATGCTGTAAACAAGATCTTGTTTCTTCAGTTTTTCGAGTCGGCTGATTCCGAGTTTTTTTGCGATTTCCTTGAGTTCAAGGACCTTCTTCGCATTGAGTTCAATGATGTCGTACATCAATTATTGTATCAATAGTATGTTAAATGCTTGTGGGGTGTGTCCTTCTTCTAGGACCGGAGCTTTGTCAAAAGCCCTTTTGTTTTCAAATATGAAAGTGGTAGAACGAATCTAGAATATTCGCGCATTCGTTGAATGCTTCCTAATGAGGACAATGCAATGATACGGAAAAAAGATTAAACTCGCTGTCTTCTCATTCGATCGCCTAGTTCGACCACCTTCATGTCGTGCAATGCTCCTTTCTTGATTTCGAATTTTATGAGGGTTCTTTTCTGATGGAATCCCTGCATGCCGCAGGCGCCAGGATTCATATACAAGCCGCCCCAACTTTCGTCCTGCTTCACAAGCAAGAGATGGCTGTGTCCGCAAATGAAAACGTTTGGTCTGTGACTGAGCAAAGACTGGCGCACACCTTTCGCATAACGCCCAGGCCTGCCACCGATGTGTGTCATGAAAAATTTGATGCCTTCAATTTCCCAGCGCAATTCTTCCGCGGATTCAGATCGAATTACATGGTTATCAATGTTGCCAAATACAATTCGAGCTTTTTGAGGTTGTAGGGCTTTGATGGCATCGATGACTTCGAGGGATCCGATATCGCCAGCGTGCCAGATTTCATCGCAATCTTCGAGGTGGTGGTTGAGTCGTTCATCCCAATAACCGTGATTGTCGGATAGGAGTCCAATCGTCATTCTTCAACTGATTTCGATGATTGTATCATGATTTGAGCTTAATTTCGTGACTTTCGGCTAAATAAAACAAGATGAGCGTGCATTCAATACAGCCCAAGGTCCTCATGTTTTTCTTTTTGATCTTCTGTCTTCAGAGAAGTGATGCTTTGGCTCAATCAAATGAAAAAAAGGCTACCAAACGATACAACGAAGCTACACAATTTTACAGCGAGGGATTGCGCATGGAGGCTTTGACGAAGTTGGATGAAGCAATTCGCATCGATGCGGAGTTTTTTGACGCCTTCATGCTGAAAGGTCAAATTTTTGCAGAGTTGAAAGAATGGCAGAAGGGCGCAGACGCATTGAATCGAGCATTTGAAATTGAACCCTCTGAACGAGAGGATTGGCAAGAGTCATTGGTTTCAATGTACCACCGAGGTGGGATGTACAAAGAAGCCTATCACGCACTCGAAGTGGGCGAACAATTGCGAGGATGGCAGATGCAGAGCGATCTTTTAGAAAGCTCCGTGCGATTTGCCAATACCGCCATCGATGCGCCATCTGAATTTCATCCCACCGCGCTTTTGGGCGACGTGAATTCGGAATTATCCGAGTATTATCCTGCCTTGTATTCCAGCGGTGACCGAATGGTGTTTACCCGAGAATTGGTATACCCCAATCGGTCTTTCGGTCAGGAAGACTTTTACGAAGCGCGAAAAGAGGGCGATGAGTGGTGGACCGTAAGGTCCATAGGTGAAGTCAATACGCCACGAAATGAAGGAGCTCCCTCCATTCGTGGGGATGGCCGCCTTCTTGTATTTACGGCTTGTGCTGGAATTGATGGTTCGTATGGAACCCGGACTGGTGTGGGGTCTTGCGATTTGTTTCAAAGCGATTACAATGTTCTATCCTCCTCTTACAATGATGCGGCAAACTTGGAGGAGTTGAACTCAGCGAAATGGGAGAGCCAGCCTGCATTGAGTGCAGATGGCCAGTTTTTGTTCTTTGTGCGTGCTTTTCGTTCAACAGATACGGGAGAGGTGGTGCAGGATATCTATGTGAGTGAACGCAGCGATGAAGGCAGTTGGTTGCCAGCCGTTCCTTTACCGGGGGTAATCAATTCCAAAGGAAAAGAGGAGAACCCTTTTCTTCATTCGGATGGTGTTTCTCTGTATTTCGCCTCTGACGGATTGCCAGGAATGGGGGGCATGGACTTGTTTGTTAGCCGCAAGCAGGATGATGGCACGTGGTCCGAACCAGAAAACTTAGGCTACCCGATCAATACGCATGGAGACGAGAATAGCTTGCAGGTTTTCGCGGACGGCAGCCATGCCATTTTTGCAACCGATCGGAATGAGCCCGGAAATTTGGACCTGTG